>Ga0302325_10000154_pt1 | contig 196684 bp, 138 predicted proteins | sample Palsa_T0_2_FD_201948 | JGI IMG/M metagenome (GOLD analysis project Ga0302325, IMG submission 201948) | Peat permafrost microbial communities from Stordalen Mire near Abisko, Sweden - Palsa_T0_2 | ecosystem: Environmental > Terrestrial > Soil > Palsa > Peat permafrost | place: Sweden: Abisko...
TGAGAGGCCCGCTGAGCGCGCAGGATTTTCTGAAGTACATGGCCATGACCATGAAAGTGCGCTACGACGGCGATGCGCCGGTTCCGGCTGCGGAGCAGGAAAAGGCAGACAAGGTATTGAGCGATGCACAGGCCACTTATGGGCCGAAGTACGCGGCGTCGCATTTGCAAATGCCGAAGCAGACGCAGCAATTGGCGCGGGCGTGGGTGAGCAACATGAAAGGGACCACGCCGATGAAGGGCTTGCTGGATGTGAATGTAATGTGCCTGGAGACGCAGTATGCCGGACAGCCGGGGCTTACGCAGGGGTCACCCGGGCATCCCCCGCAGATGATGACCGGAACGCCGTCGGTTGTAGACAAATGTACGGCGTCGGTTCAGTACTACACCGCTCCTTCGGGTCAGATTGAGGCCGTTGTGCGGCAATGGGATGCGCCGGGGATGGGAACCAAACCGATCGATGCGTGGGTTCAGGCCTGGATCCAGCGGAACAATGAGCAATCGCAGCGCGCCATTGCGGAAATGAATGAGCGGTCCAGGCAGCAAATGGAGATCAACCACGAGCAATTCGAGCATTCGATGGCGGTGCAGCAGCAGGTGCACGAACAGTTCATGCAGGGAATGCAGCAGAACTTTGACCACTACCAGCAGGGGGTTGCGGCAAACATGGCCGCGCGTGATGCTTCGACGTCGGACTGGGTAGATTTTGCGCTGGACCGGCAGACGGTGCTGAATACGAACACGGGGCAGGTTTACAAAATTTCGAATCAGTATTCGGTGGAGTCACCGGAAGAGAAGTTGCACGGCAACGGGACGCCGTGGAACTAGCTATCGTCAATCTCGGCAGAGGACCGTGGCCCATCGGCGGATAGCATCCGCTGAGACGGGCTGACCATTTGCTTCACTCGCTGCCAGCTGAACGGCCAGATTGCCGATGGTGGAGCTTTCCGGCTGGCCGATTTCTACGGGCCGATGGATACGCTTCTCGGTCAGCTCCGTGAGCAGCTTGTTGCGGCTGGCGCCACCCAGGATGTGAATGCGATCGAGCTCGCGGCCGAGCAGCTTCTCGAGGCTCGAGAGCGCGAAGGCGTAGCGGTCGGCGAGGCTCTCGAAGATGACACGGGCAAAGACGGGCTCGTTGCCGGCAATGTCCGGGATGGTGGCCCAGCGCCGCCGCCAGAGCTGATGATTGATGCGTTCGGGCATCTCGGAGTCGAGCAGCAGCGGCTCAGCATCCACGTCGATGACGCCGGGAAAACTGGATTGGGCTGCCTGGGCGATGAGGTCCTCGATGTTCCAGACACGACCTTCAGCGTTCCAGGATTCCATGCACTGCTTCAGCAGCCACATGCCATTCACGAGAGAGTGGAAGCAGAGGCCTGCGCCGGCCGCGCCGAGGTTGGTGTATCGGGCATCGAACGCCGCACTTGTAGTGACAGGCTCGGCGATGAGCGCACCGACAAGGGACCAGGTGCCGGAGCAGATGTATAAAGTCGAGTCAAGGTTGGAGCATATCCCGGCGATGGCGGAGGCTGTGTCGTGACACGCGGGCGCGATGAGCTCGGTGTGACGGAAGGCGTCGAGTGAAGCGAGCGGGCCTTGCAGTGGGCCGAGCAGCGTTCCAGCGCGGACGATGGGCGGCGCGGCATCGATGGAAAGGCCGAGGAGTTGAAAGAGCTCGGCGTCCCAGTCGCCCGTATTGATATCGACTAGGCCGGTGTGGCTGGCGTTCGTGTGCTCGCCGACGCGGCGGCCGCCGAGCCAGTAGAGCACATATTCCGGCAACATGACCCAGGGCGCGCCGGAATCGATGCCGGCGGCTGAGTCAGCCATCAATTGATACACGGTGTTGATGCGATGAGGCAGAACGCCGGTGCGCTGGTAGAGATCTTTGGGAAGAATAAGTTTGTCCGCGGCTTCTTTGACGGGGACGGTGCGTTCATCGCGATAGCAGAAGGGCCGGCCAAGCGGCTTGCCATCCGGCGCGAGCCGCACATAATCAACCGACCAGCTGTCGACAGCGATTGAGGCGATGCCTTCCGGAGCAAGCAGCGCGGCTCTGCGGAGACCTTCCTCAAGGCCGGCGAGGATGAATTCGAGCGGCCAGTACATCGAGTTTCTTTCATGTACGGGTCCGTTGGGGATGCGATGAACGACCTCGACAGTCGGGATGCCGTCCGTCCAGCGCAGCAGGGAGACGCGGCAGCTTTCTGCGCCGAGATCGATGGCTATTCGCGCGGGTTCAGGCATAGAGGAGTTCATTCCCTGTTGGAGTTTAACGCAGGAATGCCTCGGTGAGTCCGCCGTCTACTGGAATCAGATGGCCGGTGGTGCAGCGCGAACGCGGGCTTCCCAAAAAGAGAATAGCTTCGGCGCAATCGGCGGGGTCGATGGGCTGGTGGGTGAGGGTGCGCTTGGCGTAAAAGTTGGCGAGGAGATTGCGGAGTTCATCGTCGGTCTGCGAATCGTCGAAGGGGATGTTGTATTTGGCGAGCGAGGCACGAACGCGGTCGCGAGGGAACATGGTTGAGCCTTTAACCACGGTAGCCGGACTGATGCCGTTCACGCGGACGCGCGGCGCGAGTGCTACGGCCAGTTCGCGGACCAAATGGGACACGGCGGCCTTGCTTACGTCATAAGCTTCCGACCCACGCTTGGAGACAACGGCATTGGCTGAGCTGGTGAGAACGATGGCGGCGTCGAGAGCCTGCTCGTTGAAGATTTTGGCGGCTTCATCGGAAAGCAGGTAGTTGGCGGTCACGTTGATGTCGAGCGTGGTGGCCCACATCGCGTCGGGAACCACGCCGTCGGGTGAGGATGGGAAAAGGGCCGCGGTGTTGATGAGAATGTCGAGTCCGCCAAAGGCTGCCACGGTTGCATCGATGGCCTTGGCGATGGCTTCGCGGTTGCGGATGTCGACGGTCGCGACGGCGACAAATTCCTTTGAGGTGACGGAGGCCAAATCGGCAACGACACGAACTGCTGCGGCTTCGTCGCGGTCAGCGACGACGACGTGCGCGCCGCGGGCCGCGGCCAGCAGGGCTACTTCGCGGCCGATGCCGCTGCCTCCGCCGACGACCAGTGCAATGCGACGGCTTAGCTCTTTTTCCGGTGGCTGGCGACGGATTTTGGCCTCTTCCATGGCCCAGTACTCGATGCGGAAGGCTTCAATGGCAGGGAGGGCGACATAGTTGGTGAAGACCTTGAAGCTGGCGGGATCGTTCGCCGGACCGCACTGCGGCAGCGTTCCGGTAAGCGACCCCAGCGACGAAGACCCGTCGCCAGGGGCCCCCGGGTCTTCTCCTTCGCCGAGCAGGCTGGCTCCCTCCATTACGTGAATGGCGTTGGTGTAGAACTCGCCGACGATGCGGGCCTCGGTTTTGTTTTTGCCGAAGCTGAACATGCCCAGGCTCTGGATGAGAACGACGGTGGGGCTGGCATCGCGCAGCGCCGGTGAATCTGGAGTCGCGAAGGAATGATAGTAGTCGCGGTACTGTTGCCTGTATTCGTCGAGCGAAATCTGGATTTGATCTTTTAGAGCGGCGATATCGGCGCCTGCCGGCCAGGGGATAAAAAGCGGGCGGATCTTGGTGCGGATGAAGTGGTCGGGACAACTGGTGCCCAGGAAGGCTAGTTCTCTTGCGTTTTTGGAAGTGACGAACTGGAGAACATCGGGAGCGTCAGTAAAGCTGGAGATCCATCGGTTTTGCGTGCTGACCCGGCCGCGAAGATAAGGGGCGATCTGAACAGCGAGCTTGCGTCGGTCCTCGCGGGGAGGAATTGCCTCGCCGCCAAAGCGGATTTTTCCTTTGCCGTGGCGCTCGATGAACTGGCCGATCTGGTCGATTACAGTGAGGGTGCTCAGGTAAGCTTCGCGCTGCGTGTCGCCCCAGGTGAACAAGCCGTGCCCGCCGAGGACGATGCCGTCGCAGCCCGGGTTGTCGAGAACGGCCTGGCGCATCATCAGGCCAAGCTCGAAGCCGGGGCGCTGCCAGGGAACCCAAACCAGCGAGTGGTTGAACTCGCGGTTGAATTCCTTCATTTTTTCGAGGCCGTTGGCGGAGGCGGCCAGCGCAATGCCCCAGTCGGGATGGAGATGGTCGACGTGCGGGAAGGGAAGGAAGCCGTGCAGCGGGGTGTCGATGGACGCTGCAACCGGGTTGTTTCGGAAAGCTGCGATGGCGTACATGGGAACCATGTCGTCTTCAGTGTCCACGCCTTTGTAGCTTCGTTCGAGGGAAAGCAATTTCTGCTGGTAAAGCGTGGCGAAGCCGGCGCGTTTGATGCTGCCCAGGTCGCCTCCGGACCCCTTGACCCATAGCACCTCGACAGACTCCCCGGTGAGCGGGTCGGCTTCGATAATTTTGGAGCTGGTGTTCCCGCCGGCGAAATTGGTGAGGCGCAGATCGGAGCCGAGCAGGTTGGAGCGATAGCGGAGGAGCTCGGGCTCGTCGAGAGTTGCGGCTACGGCAGGGTCCCAGCGGTCTTCAAGGAATTTCAGTATGGCGGAGGGTGCGGCGACTTGGGTCATAGATACCACTTTACGAGGATTTGGAGCAACTCAGATAGGATAGCGTAGTTGAATAGCAATAGAGAATATATTTCGAATAGGGATAAATGAAGCGTCGGCTAGGCCTCCGCGTTCAGGTTCTCGGCGGTTGCGGCCTTGTGGCGGACGTAATTGTAAGGCGGCACCGTGTAGCCACGGAGCAGCGAGATGCCTAGCTGGATGAGGCGAGGACCGTAAGTTTCCACCTCGTGCGAGATGGAGCCGATCAGCGCGCTTTTGCCCGTACGCATCTCGTCCATGGCCTCGGGGATGCAGTCCTGGCCGACGATGGCGAAGTCGGTTTCGCGGCCGGCATTGCGGGCAGCGTCGAGAACTCCAAGGGCGCTGGAGTCAGTGGCCGTGGCCACCAGGATTTGTTCGCCTTTACGGCGTCCGCGGAGAAACTCGACGACGGCGCGGCGGCTGGGCTCCCTCATGCCGCGGCCTTCAAGCAGGACGTACCGGTCCGGAGGGATCCCTTTGAGGCCTTCGCGGATGCCGTCGAAGGCGCCAGTCATGCGGCTCTGCACAAAGCTGCCTGCTTCTGCGAAGCCTACACCCAGCACCAGATCCGCTTTGCCCTTCCACTTGCGGATGGCGTGCTGGGCCAATAGCGCGCCGGCTTCGACTCCGCACTCGAAGTTGTCTACGCCGAAGTAGGTGGCGTTGGGGTGTGGGACATCGATCGCGACCAGGGGAATGTCTGCTTTTTTGAAGATGTGTGCCAAGCGCGGGCCGGCTGCCTCTTCCACCTGGAATTCGAGCACCAGGTCAACGTGGCGGGCGACAAACTCCTCGGCGTTGCGAATGGCCACGTCGGGGTCGAAGCGGTTGTCGAGCACGACCAGTTCGACGCCGGCGGCCGCAGCTGCGGAAGTAACGCTCTGCGCGACGGCTGCTGAAAAGGGCAGTTCGGCACTTTGGACCGCCAGACCGAAGCGGAGGCGGCGGGGGCGCGAGACGAGGCGGTATTGGCCGGTCTGGGTTTGGGCTACGTAACCGCGATGAACCAGAGTCTTGAGAATGCGATAGACGCTGGTCTTGGAAATGCGGGTCCTCTGGTAGACGTCCTCAAGCGAAACAGGCCCGTGATTCTCTTCGAGCAACTCGATGATGTCGAGGGCTTTGGAGAGGATCGGAATCAGGTAGAGGCGCTGGATTTTTGCCTTGGGCACGCTTGGGTCTCCGTTGCGCGTTTCATTGGTTCTGCGGTGTCATGCCTGCATCGAAAAAGAACAACCGCAGGTCCTTCGACTCCGCTGAAGTACGCTTCGCTCAGGATGACAGCTTTAAATCGTTAACAAAGCATGCTGCAAGAACTGTCTCAGGCGTAGCTGCTTACGGCGGAGTGGCGGCTGCCGCGCTCCTTTGCAATGCGCTCCACATAGCCGCCTTCGCGCAGAGCAGCTAGTGGATCCGCAGGCAGTCCGCGCGCCTGTCGCCAGGCCGCTGCCAACGGACGAACGTCAGTCCAGAAAGCGCCGCGGAAAAGCTCTTCGGCAGCGACAATGTCACACAACTGTTGATGATGGGCTAACTGCTCGCGGTCGATCAGCGCGGATTTAAGCCAGAGTTCCTGGGCGGTCACAACGGTCTGGACTGTGGCTTCGACTTTGCCTTTCAGGTTGTGGCTCTGATCGATCATGAAGGCGACCCCTGCGGGAGGCAGGCCTTCGGATTGAGAGCCTTGCAATTCGTGAAAGATGCGGAATATCTGATAGGGGTCGATGGAGCCGAGAGTGAGGTCGTCGTCAGCGTAGCGGCGATCATTGAAGTGGAATCCGCCGAGCAGGCCGGTGTGCAGCAGCCAGGCTACGATCTGCTCGATGTTCTGCGCGCTGTAGTGGTGGCCGGTATCGACCAGGACGCGGGCCTGCGGGCCTGCGGCGCGCGACAAATGCGAAGACATGCCCCAGTCGGCGATGTCGGTGTGGTAGAAGGCGGGCTCGAAAGGTTTGTATTCGATGAGCAGGCGCTGGTCAGGGGCCAGGTGGTCGTGGGCGGCGCGCAGCGACTCTTCAAGCCAGGCGATACGCTTGCGGATGCTCTGCGAGCCGGGGTAGTTTGAGCCGTCGGGAAGCCAGAGCGAAATGTCGCGGGAGCCGGTTTGTTTGGCGATCTCGATGGAGTCGAGCACGTGGTCGAGCGCCTGTTGGCGGATTGCAGGGTCAGGGTTGCAGAGCGAGCCGAATTTGTATTCCTGATCCTGAAAGAGGTTTGGATTGATGGAGCCGGCGCGGATACCAAAGCGATGTTCAAGTTGCCTGAGTTCCGGAATATCGCGGATGCCGTTGGGCAGGTCCCAGAGCACATGGAGGGCGATGGTCGGAGTCACGCCGGTGAGGCGATTGACTTCAGCGGCGTCGGCAAATTTCTCTTCCAGGGTGGAGGCCGCTGCAGGCTGCACGAATTTGCCGAAGCGTGTGCCGGTGTTGGCGAATCCCCACGAAGGAATTTCGATCTGGAATGCATCGAGGGCTTGAGCGGCTTGATCAAACAGAGCGGATTCGGAGTGGGACATGGCTAGCACCTAAGGCTGGTTTGGCCTGGGTCCTCAATCCTGATGTGGACCATGCTTCAAGGTGGCACGGGTGCACGCTGAGGCGACCAACTGCAAATCACAATGATATTCGTTAGGGAGATGTGTTGTCTATTGCAATTGAAGCTCACGAATCGGAACTTCTCCAGGCTTGGAAGACGGCTAAACATGTTGCAGGATTTGTATCTCCGGGCGGGATGAATCCTGCGCCCGCAGCGGATGGGATCTAATTAACGTCTTACATGGGTCAACTTTCTGCTATTAGGATCGTCTAACCTGTTGCTTCAATATTCTCATCCGGCTTCTTGGCCTGGGAGCTGAGTAGCTTTGCTTGCCCTGGCATCTGAGTCTTCTTCCGTTCCTAATTTTTCCCGCTTTCGAGTCCAGAGTTTCATGCCATAGAACGCGCGTACTCGCGATATTCGAGCTTGTAACTCCCCCCGGACCTGACTGAATTCATTGCTACTTGGCTGGTGGTTGAGCATGCCAAAAGTTACCATGGGTCCAAACCGATTTCCAACCCGGATCAGCCGCAAGTTACCTCCCCGTGCTATTTTGATTGGGACCGCGCGTAGTCCCGTGTTTCGGCACCAATTCCTCCAACGAAAGGGTTCAGGTTACCCGCCATGCGTTCTCTGCGTTTTTTCCCCCTCAGTCTTGTTTTAGCGGGTTTGCTTTTTGCGGCAGCAGCGACGGCCCAGGAAGCGTCACCCGCGGTTCGGATTGTCAATCCGATTGACGAGAAGCAACTGGTAACGCTCAAGGGCACGGTTCATCCGCTGGCCAATGCCGGCAACGATCGAGGAGCGGCGCCGGACGGAATGCGGTTGGACCGCATTCATCTGGTGTTGAAGCGCAGCAGCGGCCAGGAGACGGAGTTGCGTGCTTTGATCGCCGACATGCACGCGCCGGGAACGGCGAACTACCACAAGTGGCTGACGCCGGATACGTTTGGCAAGCAGTTTGGACCGTCGGACCAGGACATTGCGACGGTGGAGGCGTGGCTCACGGGGCACGGATTCATCGGGGCCAAGGTGCTTGGGGGCAAGCAGGTTATCGAGTTCAGCGGAAATGTCGGGCAGTTCCGCAGCGCGTTCCATGCGCAGATCCACAAGTACCAGGTGAACGGCGAGACGCGCTACGCGAATGCGGCTGATCCGCAGATTCCCGCGGCGCTGGCGCCGGTGGTGGGTGGATTCGCTTCGCTGAACAACTTTCGCTTGAAGAGCCTGGCCCGTTATCTAGGGAAGGCTTCTTACAACCCCAAGACCGACAAGGCCACGCCCGCGTGGACCCGGGGCAACAGCTCGGGAGTCAACTTTGTGCTGGCGCCGGGGGACTATGCGGTGCAGTACGATCTCAATCCGCTATACACGGCGGGAACAAAAGGCGCGGGGCAGAGCATCGCCATCATCGATTACTCCAATGTGAATATCCAGTTGGTGAATAAATTCCGCTCGCTGTTTTCACTTCCCCTCAACCCGCCGCAAGTGATCATTGACGGCAACGACCCCGGCATCGATGGAATCAACGATCCCGACGGCCCCGAATTCGGGACCTCGATCGAATCCTATCTAGACGTTGAGATGGCTGGCGCGGTAGCTCCGTTGGCCACCATCGACCTGGTGATCGCCGCCGACTCGCAACTGGAGAGCGGAGGCTTTCTGGCGGCGGAGCGCGCAATTGAAAGCAACATAGCGCCCGTTCTCAGTTCCAGCATTTATCAATACGGCTGCGAGCAGGAGGCGGGCGCGGGAAACCAGTTCATCGAAGGTCTATGGGAGCAGGCGGCAGCGCAGGGCATTACGGTTCTTGAAGCTGCCGGCGACTCAGGCTCGGCCGGTTGCGACGGCAACGGTTCCCCATACGCTGAAGGCGGCTTGGGAATCAATAACTGGGCCTCGACGCCGTTCAACATTGCGGTGGGCGGAACGGACTTTTTCTACACCGACTGGGCGCAGGGACAGAGTGGCACCGACTACCAGAACTATTGGACCACGAGTCCCACTCAGTTGCCCCAGGTCTCCATCAAAGGAGTTATCCCAGAGCAGCCTTGGAACGACAGCCAATACGGCCTGAATTACATTAACTACTATCAGGTGACGAGCGGCTCCACCACGACTTCAGCGGGGGGCGGAGGCGCGAGCAATTGCGCCACCGGGACTGGCTCAGCCGCCAACGGGGGCTGGGCCACATGCACGGCGGGGTATCCCAAGCCAAGCTGGCAGTCCGGCGCCGGCGTTCCTGCCGACACGGTGCGCGACGCTCCGGACGTTTCGCTTTACGCCGCGGATGGGTTGAATTTCAGCTATGTACCCATTTGCGCTGAGGATGGCGATTGCGAGGCGCCGACCGGATCCAATCTCGTGCAGATCACCGGGGTAGGCGGCACTTCGGCCGCGGCTCCCGCGTTCGCCGGGGTGATGGCGCTGGTCAACGAGAAGTACGGTCCCCAGGGCCAGGCGAACTACGTGCTGTATCCAATGAAGACGCAGTTTCCGTCGGCTTTCCACAATGTGACGAATGGAGCCAACTCCGTGCCCTGCGACCTCACGGATAGCTCGCCCAACTGCATCACCGTATCGGATCCCCTTATCTACACAGACCCAAACACGAGTGAGGAGATTACCGAAGGCCAGCTCGGGACGGGCACAACGCCGGATTACAACGCAGCCGCCGGCTATAACCTCGCTACCGGGCTGGGGACGATCGATGCGGCCAACCTGGTCGCCGACTGGAACAAGGTCACGTTTACCACCTCGAAGACGACGCTCGCCGCTTCCGAGACCAGCTTCACGCACGGAACGGGAATTACCATCAGCGGAAACGTTACGGGGAGTGGGACGCCCACCGGCGATGTTGCACTCCTGTCCAGCAGCACGGAGCCGCTGCAGCAGGGGCAGACGTTCTTCACGCTCAGCGGCGGGGCTTACTCCAGCGGCACAAATGGTGTCAATTACTTGCCGGGCGGCAGCTACAACATCTGGGCGCGCTATGCGGGCGACACCAAGAATGGAGCCAGCACGTCCACGCCGATTCCGATCACGGTGACGCCGGAGAACAGCGGTATCAATTTCAACCTCTTCACCCCTGGGAACGGCCCGCCGCAGACGGTCCCCTCTGGGACGGGCAACATTCCTTACGGCACGATCCTCACGTTGAGCGCCGAGCCTGCGCCGAGTTCGCAACTTTCGAATTTTGAGACCTGCACAACCAGCTGCCCGGTCTTTACCGAGCCGACAGGGACGGTTTCGTTTGCAGACAGTGGAACGGCTCTGAATACGGCGGTTGTGAACGCCGAAGGCGACGCGGAATATACACCGGCCACGACCTTTAACGTGGGTTCGCACTCTGTCACGGCGAGTTACTCCGGAGACCAGAGCTACAATCCAAGCACGGCTTCGGCTATCGGCTTCACCGTGGTGCAATCTCCGCCTATTGTGTACGTCACCGGGCCTTATGCCGGCCAGCAGAGCTACACGCAGGGTCAGACGTCCATACTCACCGTAGAGGTGGAAGGGTTCGGGAACGGCGCTGCGCCCACGGGTACAGTTACCCTCAGCGGCGTGCCCAGCGGCACTCCGACCACCGCGACTTTGAGCGCGGGCGTGGACCCCAACCTGGGCTATACAGCCGGTATGGCAACGGTCACCATTCCCGCAACGGCGCCGGTGGGCACCTACAATATTGGGGCTACGTACACGCCTACCGGAGCTTCCGTTACCAATTACGGGCCTGCATCCACGGCGACAACTTACCCCGTGCAGATCACCGGAGCGACTGGAATCAACACAACCACTACGGGCACAGCAAGCCTCTCCGCCACGTCGCCCGCCGCGGCGGTAACGGTCAGCGGAACCGTGAAGGCTGCAAGCGGAGCCGCACCCACCGGGACACTCTACGTCCTTATCAGCGCCTTCTATCAGGGCACTACCGAGGACTTCATTTTGGATGAAGTGACTCTGACTCCCGGCAGCGGCAGCACTTCAACTTTCAGCTTCACGGTCAATAGCTCCAGTCTGTTGCAGGGCGCGAATCAGCTCGTTCTTCAGTACGGTGGCGCCGGCTCGGACAATCCATCAACCGCGGTCGTCAACATTGCGAATCCTCTTTCGGACTTCACAATTACGCCGGCCAGCACTATCATTGCGGTCGCTCAGCCAGGGTCAACCGGCACAGTCTCGATCGCAGTTACTTCGGTGAACGGCTATAGTGGCACGATCGTCCCTGGGTTCATTGGGAATTCGGGTCTTGGAGTCCAGCTTCCTGCCTCAGTCACCATCGCCGCAGGCCAAACTCAGACATTCACCTTTGGAGTTGTTTCAACGACGGCACTGGGCGCAGGCACGTTCCCCATAGGGATCACCGCGACTGATTCCACCGGACGCGAGCACACCCTGGCGCTGCAATTGATTGTCGGCGGCACATTGGCCACTACGCCAGGCTTCACGCTAAGCAACGGCGGCAGCATCACCGTGGACCCCGGGGCGACAACCGGAAACACCTCCGCCATCGCCGTGACGCCAACCAACGGTTTCACCGGAACGGTGTCGCTCTCCTGCAGCATCGTCGACCCGCCGCCCGGCATTGTGGCGCCCACCTGCGGTGTTGCTCCGGTTTCGGTAAACGTTACAGGCGCGGGCCCTGAGAACTCGTTGCTTACCATTACCACAACAACCAGCACCACGCCGGGAGCATACATGTTCTCCGTCACCGGTGTGTCGGGCAGTGTTAACGCAAGCACCACCGTGAATGTGACCGTCAACGCGGGGCCGAGCTTCAGCTTGAGCGACAGCGGCGCGATTACGGTTACGCAAGGAGCGAATGGCACCTCGACGATCACGGTTACGCCTTCGAGTGGATTTACCGGGACGGTTGATCTAACGTGTGCGGTCACGACTAGTCCCGCGGGCGCAACCAGCCCAGTGACGTGCGGCAGCCTGAATCCGACTTCGGTGGACATTACCGGAGCGGGCGCATTGACGTCGATCGTAACGGTGGACAGCACGGCCACGACCACCGCCGGGGCCTACGTGGTCACGGTGACGGGCAAGAGCGGCAGCATTACGCAAACGAGCATTGTGAACGTGAATGTGAATGCGCTCGTGCCTGGATCCTTCACTGTTACGGCGACGACCGCTTCAGTGTCTTCGCCCGGGGACTCTGCCAGTTCAACCGTTACTGTTGCAACCACCACCGGATATGTGGGCACTGTGACGATTACGTGCGCGTTGACCTCATCCCCCGCAGGTGCGCAATATCCGCCCACGTGCTCGGGTGGCGCCACGACCGTTTCGCTGAGCGCGGGCACGACAACGGGAACGACGACGGTGACGGTGAACACCACGGCAGCCACCAGCGGTACGCTCATTTATCCAAAGATGGGCGGCAGGGGATGGGCCGGCGCGGGCGGCGGCGCGGTGCTGGCGCTGCTGGTGTTCTTCGGGATTCCGGCGCGGCGGCGCAGCTGGCGCGCGATGCTGGGAATGGTGGTGCTGTTGGCCGCACTTGGCGGACTGGCCAGCTGCGGCGGCAACAATGGCGGAGGCGGCGGGACCACCGGAACCACTACGGGCACTTACACGTTTACCGTGACCGGCACCGGAGATCCAGCACAGTCTACTGGCAACACATCAACGTTCACATTGACCGTGAACTAGGGACACGAACGGCGCGCTGGCCCTTCCTCAGGGGAGGGCCAACGCGTTTTTGGCAGGATTGCAGCCGAGATCTAAGTTATTTTGTCAGCTTGTCCAGATCGAGGTTCAAGTCGAGGACATTGACGCGGGGCTCGCCAAGGAAGCCGAGCTGGCGATTGGTGATGTGTTCCTGGATGAGTTGATTGATGCGGGCCTCAGGGATGCCGCGAGCCTTGGCGACGCGAGGAATCTGAAAGAAGGCTGCGTCTGGAGTGATGTCTGGGTCGAGGCCGGAGCCGGAAGTGGTGACCAGATCGATGGGAACCGGCTTGCCGGGATTCTCTTGCGAGAGCTTGTCGATGGAGCCTTGGATGCGGTCGACCAGCGTCTTGTTTGACTGTGCCAGGTTGGATCCGCCGGATGAAGTCGGGTCGTAGCCGTTGCCGGCGGCCGAGGGGCGGGGATGGAAATATTTGTCGGCGGTGAAGCTCTGCGCGAGGAGTTCCGAACCGATTACCTGGCCGTCCTTGAGGATCAGGCTTCCCGCGGCCTTGTGCGGGAAGATGGCGCCGGCGATGCCCGTGACAACGAGCGGATAGCCGATGCCCAGCAGGACGGTGGTGACGATGGTGAAGCGGATTGAGGTTCTCCAGACGGAATGCTTCGACGGTACGGCCGAAGGAGTGGAGACGGGAGCCAGTGTTGATGTGGAGTGCACGGTGAATCTCCTTGATACCTTTCCCTACGCCAGGTGGACGGCTACCAGAAACATGTCGATGGCCTTGATTCCGATAAACGGGATGATGATGCCGCCCACGCCATAGATGAGCAGGTTGTTGCGCAACAGAATGTCCGCGGGCTTGGGTGCGTACTTGACGCCCTTGAGCGCCAGCGGGATGAGCGCGACGATAATCAGCGCGTTGAAGATGACCGCGGAAAGGATGGCCGAGTTAGCCGTGGCGAGGTGCATGATGTTGAGCACCTTGAGCGCCGGGAAGACAGCCATGAACATGGCCGGAATGATGGCGAAGTACTTGGCCACGTCGTTGGCGATGGAGAAAGTGGTCAGAGCGCCCCGTGTCATCAATAATTGTTTTCCGATTTCGACGATCTCGATGAGCTTGGTGGGATTGGAGTCGAGGTCGACCATGTTGCCGGCTTCCTTGGCTGCCTGGGTGCCGGAGTTCATGGCCACACCCACGTCGGCCTGCGCCAGCGCGGGAGCGTCGTTGGTGCCGTCGCCCGTCATGGCCACCAGCTTGCCCTTGCCTTGCTCGCGTTTGATGAGGTCCATCTTGTCCTTGGGCTTGGCTTCGGCAAGGAAATCGTCGACGCCTGCCTCGCGCGCGATGACGGCGGCGGTAAGCGGGTTGTCGCCAGTGATCATGATGGTGCGGATGCCCATGGCGCGCAGGCGGGCGAGGCGCTCTTTGAGGCCTCCTTTGACGATGTCTTTGAGGTGAATTACGCCGAGAGCGGTTGCGTTTTCGGCGACGACGAGCGGAGTGCCGCCCATGCGGGCAACTTCTTCCACGTGGTCGCGGACTTTTTGCGGAAGCTGCGCGCCTTGCTCTTCCAAGAATCGAGAAATAGCGTCGACCGAGCCTTTGCGGATCCGCGTGCCGGGAAGGTTGACTCCGCTCATGCGCGTCTGTGCGGTGAAGGGAACGAACTCCGCGTGAATGCCACCAAGGTCGCGGCCGCGCAAGCCATACTTTTCTTTTGCCAGAACGACAATCGACCGGCCTTCGGGAGTTTCGTCACTGAGGGACGAAAGCTGCGCGGCATTGGCCAGGCGCTCGGCGCTGACGTCGGGCGCGGTCAGAAATTCCGTGGCCTGGCGATTGCCGAGCGTGATGGTGCCGGTCTTGTCGAGCAGCAGTGTGTTGACATCGCCCGCGGCTTCCACGGCGCGTCCGCTCATGGCCAGCACGTTGTACTGAACAAGACGGTCCATACCCGCAATTCCAATCGCCGACAAGAGGCCGCCGATGGTGGTGGGGATGAGGCAGACGAGAAGCGAGACCAGCACGAAGACGGTTTGCGGCGCCTTTGAATAGATGGCAAAGGGCTGCAACGTGACCACAGCCAGCAGAAAGACGATGGTGAGGCCGGAGAGCAGAATGCTCAGCGCGATCTCGTTGGGAGTTTTCTGGCGTGTTGCGCCTTCCACCAGCGCAATCATGCGGTCGAGGAATGTTTCGCCGGGGTTGGACGTGATCTTGACCTTGATCCAGTCCGATAGCACTTTAGTGCCGCCAGTTACGGCGGAGCGGTCGCCGCCGGCTTCGCGAATGACGGGGGCGGATTCGCCGGTGATGGCCGACTCGTCCACCGAGGCGACACCTTCAATGACCTCACCGTCGCCGGCGATGTATTTGCCGGCAGGCACGTAGATAACGTCGCCGGAACGGAGCAGGCCGCTGGCAACTTCTTCAAAGCTGCCGTCGGCTTTATATCTCTGCGCGATGGTCTCGCCCTTGGCTTTGCGTAGCGTGTCAGCCTGCGCCTTGCCGCGGCCTTCGGCCATGGCCTCAGCGAAGTTGGCGAAAAGCACCGTGAACCACAGCCACAGGGTGATCTGGAGGTTAAAGCCAAAATCGCCGCGATGGTGAACCGTGTTGTCGATGAGCAGCGCCGTGGTGAGCACCGACCCCACCTCGACGACAAACATCACCGGGTTCTTGACCATGCCGCGGGGATCGAGCTTGCGCACCGAATCGATCAGCGCCTGGCCCAAAATCTCTGTGTTCCAAAGCGATTTGTTCTCAATCATTGCAATCCGTTCCGTCGAGTCGTGTGGTTAGAAAACCTGTCCTGCCTTGAGCAGCAGGTGTTCAAGAATGGGGCCCAGGCTCAGTGCCGGGAAAAAAGTAAGCGCGCCGAGAATGAGAATCACGCCGATCAGCAACACGGTGAACAGCGACGTATTCACAGGGAAGGTTCCGGGCGAGGGCGGAACGCTCTTCTTCAACGCCAGGTGTCCGGCCAGTGCCAGCACCGGAATCTTCATAAGGAAGCGCCCGCCGAGCATGGCGAAGCCCATGGCCACGTCGTACCACCAGAGAGTGGTGGGATTGACGCTGGCGTTGAGTCCGGCAAAGGCCGAGCCGTTGTTGCCCACCGCGGAAGTAAAGGCGTAGAGGATTTCTGTGAACCCGTGTGGCCCCTGGTTGGTGAGCGCTGCCAGTCCGACGGAGGGCCAAAGCACGAAGACTGCCGTGAAGGTGAGGATGATGAGCGGGAAGATGAGCACGTACAGCATGGACATTTTGACGTCGAAGCCCTCGATCTTCTTGCCCAGGTATTCCGGCGTGCGCCCCACCATGAGCCCGGCAATGAAAACCGAGAGCACTACGAAGATGAGGATGCCATACATGCCGGCGCCGACGCCGCCGAAAACCACCTCGCCGAGCATGATGTTAGTGAGCACCACCATCCCGCCCAGCGGAGTAAAGCTGTCATGGACTCCGTTGACTGCGCCGCAACTGGCATCGGTGGTGATGGTGGCGAAGAGGGCGCTTTCGGCGATGCCGTTGCGGACTTCTTTGCCTTCCATGTTGCCGCCCGGCGCGGTTGCGGTGTGCGCCTGCGCCGCGCCGTGGATGAGCGGATGGGGCTGCGACTCGGCCCAGTAGACGGTTCCGAAAGCGGCGGCAAACAGAATGAACATTGCAGCCAGAACGGCCCATCCGTGACCCGGCGATCCGGTCATGCGGCCCAGCGTGTAAGTGAGGCCGGCGGGGATGATGAAGATGGAGAGAATCTGAAGGAAGTTAGCGAACGGCGTGGGATTCTCGAAGGGATGCGCGCTGTTGGCGTTGAAGAATCCGCCGCCGTTGGTGCCCAACATTTTGATTGCTTCCTGCGAAGCGACCGGGCCCTGGGCTATGGTCTGGACCTGCGCGGGCGTCTCCAGTGGATGCGCCGTAGTGTAAGCGTGCAGGTTCTGCGGAACGCCCTGGGCCACCAGCAGCAGTGCATAGACGATGGACGCTGGAATGAGAACGTAGAGCAGGATGCGCGTGGTGTCGACCCAGAAGTTGCCGATGGTGGTGGATGTGGTCCGCTTGATGCCGCGAATCAGGGCCACGGCGATGGCGATACCGGCCGCGGCGGAGATGAAGTTGTGATATGCGAGACCTGCCATCTCAGTGAAATAGCTCATGGTGGTCTCGGGTGTATAGAACTGCCAATTGGTGTTGGTGGTAAAGCTGACAGCCGTGTTCCAGGCCAGGTCGGGACCGACGTTGGCGAGGTGCTGCGGGTTCCAGGGAAGATAGACCTGGAGGCGCTCGATTGCGTAGGTCATCACCAGCGTCACGGCCGAGAAACCCAGCATGGCAAAGGCGTACTCGCGCCAGTTCATTTCCTCGGCAGCGTTCACGCCGGAAAGCTTGTAGATGAGCCGCTCGATGGGGCGGAGAATCGGGTCCAGCCAGGTGCGCTCACCTTCGAATACCCGCGCCATGTAAGCGCCTACAGGACGAACGGTTGCCAGAAGGATGACGGAGTAGAGGGCAAACTGCAACCAGCCGTTGGCGGACATTTCAAAACTTCTCCGGATAGAGCAGGGTGACAGCCAGGTAGGCCAGCAGAAGGACAGAGAGGATCAACGCGATTACGGTCACAACGTCAATGTGCATGGCGGGCTACCTCAACTTCTGGCAGGCCTTGACGTAGAGAAACGCCAGGACGAAGAAGACAACGGTGAAAGAAAACATGACTACATCTTGCATATCGGATCTCGCAGTTCCAGAGCGGTTCGACCGGGGTCGACCTTTTGGTCTCGCCTCACAAGAACCATCTTGCCTCAGGCCATCTTTAAGTATCGACAGGATTTCCTAAATAAAGCGTAAGGGGTTGCAAGAAGCGGGATAAGAACCGGAAAAAGTCGGAGAATCGCGAACCAAGGTAGTAAATAGCGAGTCTACCGCCAGCGCAAACTCTGCCAGCGGTCAACATCCCAAAACTCGATTCTTCGGATCTCTGTTGGCCATGGCTTTAGTTCGGGCACGCCAAACTCGTGTCGAAAATAATCGTCCAAGTCGAATCCCCAATAGACAAGGTCAGTCTGATGGACAGAAAAAACCGGGTTCCCGGCGAGGCAGGGGCGGTCCGGTATCATTCGCGGACCGTATACCGGGATAAGCCTCGGAGCCTTGCCCATGAGCTCTTCGGCGACCATTTTGGCGTCCGCAATCTGAATAGGCTTCGGTCCCCATTCCGGAAGCCAAAAATCGTTCCGTTCAACGTCGAATAGAACTCCGTGGATGGGTAAGCGGAGCATGTCCCTGATCTCTGATTGCTGTTCGGAACGCCAGTTCGGAAAAGGGGAGCCTTTCGGCATTGCTGTCTGCAGGAACTCTCTCAAATCGGGTGGGAACTGGAATTCATATCTCTCCTCGGCCCTCTCGACTTCAGAATCTGAGAGACCCTCAGCGAAGGCGACACTCTGTTTCGCATTCTTCAGCAGTTCAACCAGAACTGACCAGCGACTCGGTTTCATATTCAAAAGATGACCGCCACAGTTTCGCGTAATCGCGACGTTGTCCGTTTACCGGGCTTGCACGATACCCGTTTTGACCGGAGCCATCAGTTCTCGTTACCGCTCCAACCCTCTGGAATAAACCGGTAGCCAACCCAGGGCTCAGTCTGGATGTATTGCTTGCCGGTTTCTGCTTCGAGCTTCTTGCGCACCTGGCCGACGAACACCCGCAAGTACTCCGGCTGGTGTGCCGACTGCGCGCCCCAGACCGACGTAAGCAGCGCGCGGTGGGTGATGACCTTTCCGGCATGACGAGCCAGGTGGACCAGCAGGTCGAACTCCTTGGGCGTGAGGTGAATCGGCTTGCCCAGAAGCGTGATGGAATGCGCAGTCGCGTCGATCACAAAGTCGCCCACTTCAATGGCGGCGGCGGTGCGTTCCGGAGCCCGGCGCAGATGGGCGCGGACGCGCGCTAGCAGTTCCTGAATGCCGAACGGCTTGGTCACATAGTCGTCCGCGCCGGCGTCCAGGGCCTCGACCTTGGAGCGCTCGTGGTCGCGCACGGAGAGCACCAGGATCGGCGTAGTCGCGCGCGCACGAATGGCGCGGGTGACCTCGACTCCTGACATGCCGGGCATCACGAGGTCAGTGATGAGCAGGTCGGGAACCCAGTCCTTGTAGACCTGCAATCCTTCTTCGGGGTCGTTGGCGGTGCGAACATCGTAGCCCTGGGCGGAGAGCGCGGCGCGGAGCACGCGCGTAATCTGCGGTTCGTCGTCGATGATCAGAATTCTTCCCGGCATTCCTGGCTTACTCTTTCGCCTGCGCTACGGTTGTTCGTTTATCGGAAGCTTACATCATCGGGCTGTCGCACTATGATTGCTGTGATGAAGATCATGGAGGGGCTTTCCGACTCACGCGGCTGGTTGCACTGGTTGGTGGCCACCATGATGGCTGCGGCAACCACGCTTGTGCTGGTGAAACTTGGCGCCAATCCCACGGCGGCGGGAATGGTGTACCTGGTACTGGTGGTGTGGTCCTCCACCCAGGCAGGCATCTGGCTGTCGCTCTATGTTGCGGTGATCTGCGCACTGGGATTCGATTACTATTTTCTTCCGCCGGTTGGTTCTTTGCAGCTTGCCGGAGCCCAAGCGTGGGTGGCGATGCTTTCTTACCTTGCCAGTTGCATGGTTGTGAGCCGGGTTGCGGAACGGGCGCGCCGCCAAACGCGGGACGCCGAACAGCGCCGCGAAGATGTGGAACGGCTTTACGAGCTGAGCCAGGAGATGATGCTGCACGAAGATGCGGCGGGGCTGATTCAGGATCTGCCGCGGCTGATTCACCGCATCTTCGCGCTGCAAGCGGTGGTCCTGTATGTCTGCGATCAGGACCGGTTCTACGGCTCGACCGCTGACGTTCCGGCGAGTGTGCAGGCCAGCCTGCGGGCCATGACGCTGGGGCAGAATCCTACGCTATCGCTCGATTCGGGGTTCTATTCAACAGCGTTGATGTTGGGAATGCGTCCGGTGGGGGCGCTGGGTTGGCGGCCGGCGCTGCTTTCTCGCGAAGTGGCGACAGCGGTGAGCGCACAGGTGGCGATTGTGCTGGCGCGATCCATTGCGCTTGAGCAATCGGCGCGCATAGAGGCGGCGCGGGAAAGCGAACGGCTGCGGACGGCTCTGATCGATTCGCTCACACACGAGCTGCGCACGCCGCTCACCTCAATTCGCGCGGCGGCGACTACGTTGCTGGAGGCGGATGGCCTGGATGAAGCGGGGCGGCTGGACCTGGTGACCATTGTGGACGAAGAGGCTTCACGGCTGGATTCGCTGATCGGGGAAGCCGTGGAGATGGCGGAGATCGATGCCAACGTGGTGCAGGTGCATGCGGTTCCACAGCACGCGCGGGCGCTGCTTGACCAGGCGGTGGAGGAATCAAGACAGATTCTCTCGGCGCATCGAGTGAACATCGAAGTGCAGGGCGAGGACGAGCCCGCGTGGTTCGATCCCCATTTGCTGGGGCGCGTCTTACGGCATTTGCTGGAAAACGCCGCGCGTCACACGCCGCCGGGAAGCCGCATCACCCTGGCAAGCTGGCGCACGGCCGAACGCCTCGAATTCAGCGTGGAGGATAATGGGCCGGGAATCGATTCGCTCGATTTGCCGCTGATCTTCGAAAAATTCTATCGCGGTAAAAAAAGTGCGCACAAGCACAAGGGTTCCGGAATGGGCCTGGCAATTACGCGTGCAATCTTGATTGCTCACGGCGGTGGGATCGAGGCTGCAAGCATGCCGGGCAAAGGCGCGAGTTTTCGCTTCTGGGTGCCGCTCGTGGAAAAAGAGCCGGTGGTTGAGCCGGCCAAGGTCCACGTTGGCGCTCAACAGGCCGCGGCGAAGAGGCGGAAGCGAAGCGGGGCGAAGGCCGGTGAGGATTCGGCACAGACGATGGATGCTCGCTAGGGACCGATTCTTCAACCAATTGCGTATTAAGGCTCGTCGCTCCAGTCGCAGGCGATCTCGCGGCGTTCGGCGGAGCTTTGCGCTGCGAACTCCAGAAGGCGCGCAACCAGCCACGCTGCCGAGGCGGGGACAGGCCAGCGGGACTTGCCCAGGAGAGCGTCGCGCACGCTGGCGTAATAGCGGCGGTAGTCGCCGGGGATGGGCTGGACAGGGCGGGTGACTACGCAGTCGTCGACGTCTACGTTGAGGGTGCCCCAATCGTGCACGGCCTCGTGTCCCCAGGCGGGGTCGTCGATGCGCGTGATTTTGTTGAGCGCGGCCTCCTGCGGGTCGAGACCCCATTTCCAGTAGTTTCCCCTGGTGCCGCGCAGGTGAAAGCGAGGACGCGCCAGGGCCGAAAGCACGTTAGCCGAGAGCGTGACAGAGAAGTCGGAATAATGCAAGCGAACAGTGAAAGAGTCATTCGAGCCGTCGCCGTCGCGTTCGCGGGTTACGTCAGCACTCACCGCTTCGGGCTTTCCGAACAGGGCCATCGCCTGGTCGCCGAGGTGCGTTCCGATATCGAGCAGCAGACCGCCCTGGGCTGGGTCTTCTTTCCAGGCTCGGGCTTTGGGGACAGGACGCCAGCGGTCAAAGGTGGATTCGAGATGGACGATGCGGCCGACTGAATCTTCACGTACAAGTTTATAAAGTGTCTGGAAATCGCTGTCCCAACGGCGATTGTGAAACGGGATCAGGTGTACACCTTTGGCGGCGGCCGACTCCATCAGTTCCGCGATCTCAGAGGATGTGATTGCGGTTGGCTTGTCTACGACTACGCTCTTGCCGGCTTCGAGGATCTGCTTTGCGACTTCGAAGTGGGTTCCGTTGGGAGTGGCGACCACGAAAAGGCCTAAGGAATTGTCTTCGAGCATGGATTCCAGTGAGCGATAGGTGGTGATGCCGGGATAGCGCTGGGCGGCGTTGTCGGAGTGACGCTCAAGGACGGCGGCGAGTTCGAGACCTTCAACGGAAGAGATCAGCGGGGCGTGAAAGACGCGCCCAGCCATTCCGAAACCGATTAGTCCGACGCGAATCATGGGTTACCTCGAAGTTGGGGTGGTATCCGGAAAAGACCCGGACTGCGGCCTTGGAACCCGTGGTGTCTTGTCCACCTTCGCAGAGTACACGAAGGATGGTGGACCCCTCAGTTGTGCCGGCCCCAAAATGCGTACCATACCCCAATTGTCCTTGATTACCCCTGGAATGAGAAGCCTTGCAGGAGGAGACGATTTTGCTTCGCGAATTGGAGACATCAGAAGGACCGACTGTGACGATGAATCGGGTTGGGTAGTGCAAGCGGATCGGCACTCATTGCGGACGATGATGGTCCGTGTTCGCGAACCCTTTCAACGATGAAGCTCCGTGAAGGGGGGGGCATTCGCTAAACCTGCGGTGAATATGTATCATGTCCCCCAATTACCGCCTACGCATCCAGCAACAGCCGTTCCCCTGTCCCCACAACAATGTCATGACCCCATGTTCGGTTTGCATCCTGCCAAGCACGGCTGGTCGCTGTGCTATGGTCAGCCGTCGCGTTAGCAATACATTGCTTTTGTTGAGGAGTTAGAGGCTTCCCGTTATTTGGGGCGCTATTTTGGGAGCTGTTACAATTCACCCCTGATGAGCCGCAGCCCCCTCCGCTGCCCGGATCCAAAGCATCGAAACTGTCATTGAAATCATTCATCATGAACGAGGCGAACCGCCGCTTCCAGGGGCACCTACAGCGGCAACAATAATAGCCCCCATAAACTTGTCGAAGGATTCAGATAGCCAATCGAAAGCGGCGGGTTGGCGAGTCCGACCACCGTGAGGCCCTGTTCGTGATGAGGAACAGGCGCTCAGCTTGCCGTTGACGTCGCCCTGGCCACCTCGTCCGATTGATCCCGTCGCCACCCGTGATACGGGATGCTGAAGATGATAATTCCAAAGATTCCTATCAATATAACCACCCACAGGCCAAGTTCGGCTCTCAAAAAGCCCCGCCAATTCCAGTAAATTACCGCGTTCGGGAAAAAGAAAAGGACACAAATGAGGTTTGCCGCAATAGCCCATCGCTTTAATGCGGGTTTTTGTCTAACAAACATCCACCATGTAACATCGAAGACGATAGCGTAGATAGCCATAGTCACGCTGCCAATAATGGTGCCTCTTTCATTCATATGCGATTGCAGCATCGTGCGAATGTTCGTGTAGACAGTATGGATCATAAACCACGACATAATAAATAACCCCCAACAGTACGCGGTTCTGCATACTGCCAGCAGTAGCATTCCAAGCGATCCCATGATATCTCTCATTATGCTCCTCTCAAGTTCCAATATTCATCAATGCGCTGGCAGCCAAATGGAAGAGGCCCTTTAAAATGGATTCGCCATCCCGCCTGCTAGATGTTGCAAACAGCTTTGAAAATTCAACATCGCCTGATTGGCACTTACATTGGGGAAATTGTTGGGAAATAGGGGGACATGATACCTATTCTCACCAATTTTAGGTGATTAGCCCTCCAGTTTATACCGAGTTTCGGCGAGGCGGTAGAGGCGACGCCAGACCAGGCGGTTCATGGTGACTACCATGAGCGAGATGAAGATGGTTGCGAGAAGGATGATGGGGAAGCGGCCGCTGTCTGTCGCGGAACTGATCTCGGAGCCGAGGCCGATGGTTTGCAATGTGCTGTCTTTCAGGTGCGAATACTCAGCATAAACAGAGGCGTTCCATGCGCCCCCTGAGGCCGTGACCATGCCGGTGATGAGGTAAGGGAAGATGCCGGGGAGAATGAGTTTGGTCCAGCGCTGCCAGCGGGTGAAGTGGTAAAGCGAACTGACCTCGCGCAGGTCGGAGGGGATGGACATGGCTCCGGCGATCACGTTGAAGAGGATGTACCACTGCGTGCCGAGCAGCATGAGGGCAATCGACCCGATGCCCAGGCCGCCGCCGATCTTGACCAGGCCGATGAGAATGATGGGGAAGAACGCAGTGGCGGGGATGGAGGCCAGCACCTGGGCGGTGGGCTGGACGATACGCGAAAGCCGTGGATTGAGGCCGATGGCGACGCCGACAGGGACGGTCCAAGCGGCGGAGATCAGCAACGCGGCGTTAACGCGGCCGAATGTGGCGGCGGCGCCTTCGAGAAGCAGCCTCATGTCGGGCCAGGTGACCGTTTTGAGCATGATCACGGCTTGCAGAGCGCCCCAACCGATGATTCCGATTGCGGCGACGGCCAGCATCCAGAGCGTGAGGGTGGGCCGGTTGGATTTTTCTTCGTCGACGGGGTGGACGACGCGGCATTCCTGTGTGCGGGAGAGACGGCGATATATCGGCTCTTCGATACGCGTCCAGGCTCGGCTGGGAAGGGAACTGAGCAGGCTGGATCGTCGCAGCAGGGTGAGAATGGGCGACGTGACGCGGTCGGCCGACTCCACCTGCTCGAACTTGAATTTGTCGCTCCAGGCAATCATCGGCCGCCAGACGAGTTGATCGGTGGCGACAACGATCAGGATCACGGTGCCGATGCCGAACATCAGCGCTCTGTAATCGCCGGAGTTGGTGGCCACTTGTAAGTAGCTGCCCAGCCCTGGAAGCTGGTAGGTGTAATTCGCGAAAGGAGATATTTCGCAGGCAATAAGGGCGAACCAACCGCCGGCGACGGAAACGATGGAGTTCCAGACCAGGCCGATGGCGGCGTAAGGCATTTCAAGCTGCCAGAATCGCTGCCAGGCGGAGTAGCGATAAATGCGCGAGGCCTCCACCATCTCGCGAGGGATGGATTTCAATGACGAATAGAAACTAAAAGCCAGGTTCCATACTTGTCCCGTAAAGATGAGCAAAATGACCGCCATCTCAATTCCCAGCTGATGGCCGGGAACCAGCGCAACCATGAAGAGCACAACGGGAGGCAGAAAGCTGAGCACGGGGATGGACTGCAGAATGTCGAGGACGGCGACCATCCAGGCCTCGATGCGGGGATTGTAGGCAGCAATATAGCCGTAGGCGATGGCAAAGATCAGGCTGAGCAGATATGCCAGCCCGATGCGAACCATGGAGTAAAAGGCGTAGACGGGCAGCGCGCCGATGGAGTGAGAGATTTCGACCACTGGCATGGGCTTGCTGAGCCAGTATTTTCCGGTGCTGACAATGGCGAAGAAGATGGCCAGGCCACACGCGGCCACTCCTACGTCGATGACGAAGGGCCAGGTGCGGGAGGTAACGAGTGTCCGCGCCAGAGGATGGGGCAGGTTCATTCGGACTCCTCGTTCGCGACGGCTTCTTCCTCCTGGGCATCGGGAAGCACAAAGCGGCGGCGGCCTGCATCGAAGTCGAATAGTTCGGCATAGCGCCCCCAGGCCACGGCGGTTTCCATCTGGCGCTGAGATTCCTCCTCGCTGAATTGCTCGTCGAGCATGTCGAGGAAAAAGTCTTCGGGGACGGTGTGGTCGCTCTTCGCTTCCAACGCGCGGCGAATCTGGCGCAGCAGCAGGACGTTGGCCAACGCAGCGTCGCGGAATAGCTCCTTCTGGCGCAGAATTTCAGAGTTGGCGAACTCGGCGCCGCTCTCGGTGATGGCGGCGTCCCCTTCGTCGATCTTCAGGAAGGCGAGCAGCTGTGCGGCGTCGACGATGGGCAACAGGTCGTCGATTTCGAAAGCCAGGTCGTCGGCCAGGCGGTAGATGTCGTCGCGGCCGCCTTTGTCGAGGAGCAATTCAAGCAATCCGGCCATGCCGCCGGGCCTGGCGTGCGGCAGCATCTGGTAGTGCATCTGGCGCTGGTCGCGCGGCACCTTCCCAGTGGTCTGGTCGGGCGCTGCCTCCGGAGCCACTTCCGGCCGAGTGAGCACTTTGTAGATGTAGTCCACCAGCTGCGTAAATGGTTCGGACTTGCGATCGCGCGGCTGGGCCAGTTGCACCCGGAAGTCGGTGCGGATGTGGCCAGGATTGCGGCCCAGCACGATGATGCGGTCGGCCAGCAGCACGGCTTCTTCAATGTTGTGCGTAACCAGGAAGATGGCCTTGGTGGGCATGGCTTTGTTGGCCCAGAGTTCGAGAAGTTCAGAGCGCAGGTTTTCGGCGGTGAGCACGTCAAGCGCGGAAAAAGGCTCGTCCATGAAGAGCACTTCCGGCTCGACGACCAGGGCGCGGGCAAAGCCCACACGTTGGCGCATTCCACCCGACAATTCTTTGGGATAGGCCCCTTCAAAACCGTCCAGGCCCACCGTGTCCAGCATCTTCATGCTGCGTTCGTGGCGCTCGTCTGGACTTACGCCACGGGCCTGCAGAGGCGCTTCCACATTCTCAAGAACGGTGAGCCATGGAAACAGGGCGAAGCTCTGAAAGACAATCGATACATTAATTTCCGCGCCGGCGATGGGCTTCTCATGCCAGTAGACCTGGCCGGCGGAAGGGGTCGACAGGCCGGTCAGCATGCGCAGCATGGTCGACTTGCCCGAGCCCGAGGGCCCGAGCAGGGCAAGAATCTCTCCGGGGACGATGGAGAGATCGGTGGCGGAGATCACCTGAATGCGATTCTGGCTGGGCTGGGCGTAGTATTTCTCGATCTTTTCCGCGCGAATGATCGGTTCCACCGCGGGAGCGCCCGCTTCGGCGGAAACATTCGTGGTCTGGCTCGTGGTGCCCGTCTCCGCCATGCAAGGTTCTCCGGCATAGGTCCGCACGCTAAGAAGCGGCCAGTGCTTGTTGCAAGTGTATGTTTTTCAGGTTGCTCCCCGATGAACAGGCACCGATGGGAGGGGTTTCACACAGACATTAGACCTGGACGGCAGCAGTCGTCCAGAGCGGGCGGGGAACCACGTACGTCAATTCCACTGTAAAACAGAGCGTATCATCGAGGAAGGCGTCTTGCCAGCCGAGAGGATCCGCTAAGCGATTAAAGCGGACCGAATTGCAGAAGCTGGCCGGTGCCATGAAGTCATTCTCCCCCCAAGGATGCGAACAGCAGAATATGCCCGAAAACTCTGCCAAGCCCAAGGTTCTGGTTGCCGACGACGAACGGGTGATCGCCGACACGCTGGCCATGATTCTGAATCAGAGCGGATTTGACGCTCGTGCCGTGTACTCCGGCGAACGGGCACTCGAGCTGGCCAAAACCTTTGCGCCGAACATGCTCATCTGCGACGTGATTATGGCTGATTTGAACGGAATCGCCGCCGCCATACAGATTCGCTCACTGCTGCCCAAAATCAAGATTCTGCTTTTTTCCGGACAGGCAGCGACCGCCGACCTGCTGGAAAAGGCGCGGGCCCAGGGGTACGAGTTCGAAATCCTTGCCAAGCCGGTCCACCCGCAGGATCTGCTGAACAAGCTGCGCGCGTAAAATGCGCCTGATCGAACAGGACGCGAGACACCTGATTCCCGTTGTGAAATGCGCATTGAATTGAATATGCTGCTCAGGAAGGAAATCATTCCTGAGGAGGTCGCGGATGAGAATGCGTAAACCGGTTTGGCTCGCGATGATTTGCACCCCGATGCTGTTGGGGGCGCAGGCTGCGGGAGGGCACTTTGACGGCAACTGGACAACGCATCTTGCCTGCGAAGCGCATGGAGAGACTCCGGCCTACAAATGGGAGTTTCCCAGTGTCGTCAAAGACGACAACTTTCACGGCGTCCACGGCGAACAGGGCGGACCGGGCTATCTGACGATCGACGGGCCGATCGCCAGCGACGGCAGCGCCAAGCTCGCGGCCAAAGGCACGGTGACCCAGTCGCATGCGCATGGCGTTTTTGCGATGAAGGGGAACAACTATAGCTACAACATCAAGGCGCAATTTAGCGAAACCAAAGGCACAGGTTCCAGGGACGAGGGGGTCGGCATCCTGGGCCGCAATTGCACATTTGAGTTCGACAAGCAGCCTGACACGCCTGCGGCTCCGCCCCCGGCGCAATAAGCGATCGGCAAGAGACGATGAGCGGTCAGAGTTCCCGGCGACCTTCCATGGCGCGGGCCATGGTGACTTCGTCGGCGTATTCGATGTCGCTGCCGGCGGGAACGCCTGTGGCGATGCGCGTGACTTTAACCAAAGGCCTGCGCAGCGCAGACGCCAGCCAATTTGCCGTGGCTTCGCCTTCGAGCGTGGGGCTGGTGGCGAGAATCACTTCATCCACTTCGCCGCGCTCGACGCGGGCAATCAGCGTGCCGGTGCGCAACTGGTCGGGGCCGACGCCGTGCAGCGGCGAGAGCGTTCCGTGCAGGACGTGGAAGACTCCCTGATAACCGCGGCTGCGCTCCACGGCTTCAATGCTGGTGGGCTCCTCGACTACGCACACCAGGCGCTGATTGCGGGTGGGGCTGGCGCAATAGGCGCAGGGGTCGACGTCGGTGACATTGTTGCAGATGGAGCAGAGGCGCAGGCTGGCCTTGAGACCGCGCACGGCCTCGGCCAGGGCAGCGGCATCGTCGTCTGTCGAGCGCAGGATGTGGAAGGCGAAGCGCTGCGCGCTCTTGGTGCCCACGCCGGGCAGCTTCTTCAACTCTTCAATGAGCCGGGCCATGGGCTCGGCGTAGCGTGACACGGGGTTTGTTCTCCTGGAGGCGGCGACGGGTTGGGGTGGAGAAGCCGGGGGTTTCCCACCTTAGCCGCAAAGAACGCGGCGAAGATGGGGCACCCAGGTTGGTTGCCGATCGAGATTAGGTCAAGCCTGGGATCTTGAGGCCGCCGAGCAGGCCCTGAACGTTGGACTTGATGGCCTGATCGGCTTTGCGGCCGGCTTCGTTGACGGCGGCTACGACCAGATCTTCGAGCATCTCTACATCGGGCTGGGCGCCGCTCAGGCCGACGACCGCCGCAGGGTCGATGCGAATTTTCAGCAGTTCCTTTTTGCCGTTCATGGTTGCGGTAACAGCGCCGCCGCCGCTGCCGCCCTCGACCACAGTTTCAGCCAGCTTGCGCTGAATCTCCTCCTGCATCTGATTGGCCTGGGAGAGCATTTCCGGAATCTTCAGGGGATTGATCATCTTTTTGTCCCTCGATGTTAGGTGCGGTTATTTCTGGCGCAGATCGACAACGCTGCGGACCTCGGCCTTGAAGATATCCTTGGCCCGCTGAACGAGTGGGTTGGAGAGAGCAGCCTCGTGGACGCTTCCCGCTAGTGGCGGAGCTTCTGCGAGGCGCGTGTCCGACGCCGCGCCTTCGCCAGGAACAATCAGAAAGCGAGTGGTTGCGCCCAGGCGCTGCAGTTCCTGGCGGATGATTTTTTCCGCGGCGGTGTTGATGGTGAGGGCCAGCATCTTTTTGCCCATGGCAGGGACTTCGATGCGCAGACTGGTGGCTTCGAGCACCCAGGCGCCGGAGCCAAGCAACTGCGCAGCCGAGACATGGCCTGCGTTGACCAGCGCCGAACCGATAGCGTGACGGAGGGACTCGATGGTGGGCGCGGCTGCGGGATGTGGCGCGGCTTCAGGTGCTTTCGCGAGAGCGCCGTCAGTTTGCGTTGTGGAGGATGCATAGACCAAGGATGGTTCTGCGCTGGCGGGGAACGGCGCGTCGGCTAGAAACGGTCCGGTGCTTGACGCTGACGGCGCAATGGTGGCGATTGACGAGGCATTGGATTCAAGCCTTGATGCGGATTCCAGTTTGGGGCCAGCGGATTGAGGACTTGTGCCCCAACCGGTGGTTGCAGGCGCGGGGCGCGTTGCGGGCGCGGCGCCGCGTGGAGCGGAGGATGAGGCTGGAGTTTTGCCGGTTGTGCCGCTGGCCGCGCCGCTAAGCAGCTCTTCGAGCGGCAACAGGCGCTGCGCGTGGATCAGCTTGAGCAGGCCGAGTTCCAAATGGAAGCGCTGCTCCTGGCGATAATTCAGGTCGTCGAAGGTGCGCAGAACGATCTGCAGATTGCGCGTCAATTCCTCTTCCGTGAACAGGAGCGCAGATCGAGTGGCGCGGGCGCGCTCGTCGCCGGAGATCTGCAGCAGATCAGTTTGTTCCCCGCCCAGCTTGGCCATCAGCGCGTTGCGCAGGTAGCGAACCATCTGCCGCGCCAGCGATGAAGGGCTGTGGCCGGCGTTGACGAGCAGGTTTAGCTGCTCCATCAGCTCCGCACTCTGGCCGGCGGCCACGGCCTCAAGCAGGTGTTCGAAAACGGCGTTGGGAACCGAACCCATGAGGTCGCGAATCTGCGCGGCGGCGAGCGCGGGAGGGCCGTTTTCTGCCGGCGCGGACGCAATGGCCTGGTCCATGATGGAAAGCGCGTCGCGCATGGAGCCGTCGCCGGCTTCGGCCAGCAGCGCCAGTGCGGCGTCTTCGGCTTCAACCTGCTCCTGGGTTGCGATCATGCGCAGCTGTGCGAGTATGTCGTCGAATTTTACGGCATGAAAACTGAAATGCTGGCAGCGCGAGCGGATGGTCTGCGGAATGTTCTCCGGCTCTGTGGTCGCCATCATGAAAATGACGTGCGCCGGCGGCTCTTCGAGCGTCTTGAGCAAAGCGTTGAACGCGGCTTCCGTAATCTGGTGCGCTTCGTCGAGGATGTAAATCTTGTATCGGTCGCGCGCCGGGGCGTAGCGTGCGGCGTCGCGCAGTTCGCGAATCTCGTCGATGCCGCGGTTGGTGGCCGCATCGATCTCAATCACATCGACCGCATTGCCCTGGCGGATTTCGATGCACGAGTCGCAGATGCCGCAAGGCTCCGGATTGGGGCGTTCCGCACTGCCGATTGCGGTGCGGCAGTTGAGCGCCATGGCGACGATGCGGGCGATGGTGGTTTTGCCAATGCCGCGGTGCCCGGAAAAGATATAGCCATGGGCGATGCGGTTCTGCGCCAGCGCGTTCATCAGGGTGCGGGTGACGTGCTCCTGGCCGGCCACGTCGGCAAAGCGCTGCGGACGATATTTGCGGGCCAGAACCTGGTAACCCATTTGCGAGCGCGCTCCTTTATGGCCAGACCGATTGAGATTTGAGGTTTCCCACCTTAGCCGCAAAAACAAAAACACGACGAGGGTGGGCCACCCAGATGTTTTGGGCGCGGACTGCCCAAGAGCCGATTGTATCGTTCCGGGGTGGGCTCGCGCGGCGGGTGTGCATGTGGAGAAATGCAAGGACGAAGACCGTCGAATATCATTCGGGCGAAGCGAAACGTTGCCTCTCGAGGAATCGCCGCACGGCAGGGTCGCGTTCGAGCCCGGTGGCGATTTCGTTGGCGCGACGGGCTTCCTGGAATGCGCCTGTCCTGGCCAGCAGTTCGCTGCGCGCGGCCCAGTAGGGCTGGTATTCCGTCAGCCGCGGTTCGACAGTCTGATCCGGCATCGCATTGAGGCCGGCGGCTGGGCCATCAACCTCCGCGATAGCCAAGGCGCGATTGATCAAAACCACTGGCGAGCCGGTAAGTGAGTAGAGCGCTTTATAAAGCTCTGCCACATGAGACCAGTTCGCGGCTCCGGTTCGGCGTCGGTCCACGTGTGCCGACTGGATGGCTGCCTCCAGTTGAAACCTGCCGATGCGGCCCATTTGGCTGGCGCGATGAAGCAGTGCTTCAGCCTCGGCAATCTGCGCTTGATCCCACAGAGACTGGTCCTGCTCAGCCAGCGGGACGAATTCGCCGTCATCGCTTCGACGGGCGCGGCGTCTTGCTTCCGCGTGCAGCATAAGCGCAAGCAGACCGAGCGCCTCGGGCTCTTCCGGCAGAAGCACAATCACCAGGCCCGCCAGAAAGAGCGCTTCCTCGGTGAGATCGCGGCGCGCAGCATCGGCGCCGGTCGGATCGGTCCAACCTTCTGAGAAGGCCGCGTAAATGGCGTTGAGAACGGTGTCGAGCCGGGCGGGAAGCTCTTCGCGTCCGGGAACGCGGATGGGGATGCCCGCCTGGCGAATCTTCTGCTTGGCGCGGACCAGCCTCTTGCTCACGGCCGCGGGCGATGCGAGAAAAGCGGACGCGATTCTCTTCGCATCGAGCCCCAGCACCGCCTGCAGCATCAGCGGCGCGCGCGTGGCGGCGTCAATGGATGGATGCGCGCAGGCAAACATCATCGCCAGGCGCTCGTCGGGAATCTCTCCCTGCGTGGGAGCGGCCAGCGCTTCTTCGATGAGCTGCAACTCGTCCGATGACGACGGATGGCGGCGCGCGGCGCGGAGCATGTCTATGGTCTTGCGCCGCGCTACCGTCAGCAGCCATGCTTCGGGATTCTGCGGGCAGCCGTTGCGCGTCCAATCAGTGAGCGCCGACGCGAATGCCTCAGAGAGCGCGTCCTCAGCGCCGGCCACATCGCGCGTGCGAGCAGCGAGAAAGGCAACGAGCTTGCCGTAGCTTTTGCGCGCAACCGCGTCTGCCGTGGCGCGCGCCTGCTCGTCGCCTTCCGGGGAGCTCATGCTATCAGGCCACGGCCTTTGCGGGCGTCGTCATCTCCCACACGGGCCGCACTTCAATGATGCCGTGGCTGGCGCCGGGGCAGCGGGCCGCCCAGGAGAGAGCCGCATCCAGATCCGGCACATCGATCAGAAAATATCCGCCAAGCTGCTCTTTCGAGTCGGCGTAGGGGCCGTCGAGAACCTGCGTCTTACCCTCGACGACTCGCACCGTAGTGGCTGTTGAAACGAATTGCAGGCGGTTCGAGCCCTTGTATGCGCCCGCCTTGATAAGCGCTTCAGTGTATGCCATGTAGGCCGCCATTCCTTGTTGCTGCTGTTCCGGCGTCATGCGCCCGAAGCCGGCTTCCTCGGCGTGGAGCAAGAGAAGATATTGCATTTGAATCCTCCTGGTTGGTTTTATGCGGACATCATTGTCCGCTACTCAGGTGACGATTGGAAGGAGGCGATTTGGACATCGACGCAAAACAAATTTTCAACCGATGGATCTTGATGCCTCTGCCGGGCTCATTTGCCTGGTTTCTTCCTGGATGGAGGGGATTTCGTCTTGCGGGAATTATGTTTTTGACCTTTTCCTGTTTCGCTGAGAGCGGTCTTCTCGACGGCCCGTTTACGGCGGCGGATTTCTTCCTTCGAATACATGGTGCCCCGGCATTTCTTTGCACCGCAGTTGCAAATGGCTTCGTCGTCGCCTCCGTCGTAGAGGCAATAGTCGTAAGTGATCTCCTCGCCCGCGGCGATGGGACGAATGGACTTGATCCATACGCGGCCGCGGATCTCGCTGGTTTCGCAGTTGGCGTCGCAACTGTGGTTGATGAACATGGCCATGCAGTGGCCGTCGATGACGATCTCGCCTTCGCCGAGTCCAAAAAGATAGGTGATGGGCGAGGCTTCGTAGGCCTGGTCGGCTTCGGCCTTGCTGAGACGCGGGCCGGTGTACTCGGCCACGCGGCGGCCCTTCGAGATGGGCGTTGTGGTGTAGCAGCCGGCGGCGTGGATGGCGGAGGAGCGGATAATAAGAGTCATGCGGTTGTGCGATGCTCTCCTTGCGAGCAGAATTTGCGGTCTCGACCGCATCGTACCATTGAAGGGGTAAGGAATTCGGGGATGAAACGGAGATTTGCGATTGCGTTTGTTGCGGTTGGCTGCCTGATGGCGGTGAACAGGCTGCACGCGCAGAATCCGCCGGCGCAAACTCCACCTGCCCAGAGTCCGCCCGCACAAAGTCCCACGGGGGGCAATGGCCAGAAGCCGGCTGCGACGCCGCAGAAGCCAGTCGAGGCTAATCCGTTTCCCGAAGATACGACCAGCGTTCCTGTAATGCCCTCGAGCGGCACGCCGGCGCTGCCGGATGGCACGTATACCGGCGATGACGACCGGGCCGGGCGCGTGCCGTTGCCGAAGGATGATCATGACCCGGTGCGCAGCCCGGACGATGCCGGACCGGCGAGCGACGCCCCGATGGAACTCACTTCAAGCGACAGCCGCGCAGGCTTGGACAAGTTGCTTCCCGGGCCGGACGACGATGACCAGCCGCAGGGGAAGCATCGCAAGCTTACCGTAAAGCCGCCGGAGCACGTAGAGACCTCCCAGGAAGACATTCAGGTGGGCGGCTACTACCTGGAAACGAAGAACTGGAAGGCGGCACTGTCGCGGTTTGAGTCGGCCATGGTGCTGGCGCCGGATGAGCCGCAGGTCTACTGGGGATTGGCGGAGAGCGAGCGGCATTTAGGCAACCTGGCAGCGGCGAGGGGCTATTACCAGAAAGTTGCCGAATACGATCCGGACAGCAAGCATGGCAAAGAGGCGATGAAAGCGCTGAGAGACCCGGAGATTGCGAATGCCAAAGCCGCGGCGGAGCCGGTCAAGTAGTAGAGGCGGTCAGGTGATCGCGGACACAACGATCCCGTCAACAGCGGCAATACGTAGTTTCGTTCCGGCCCCACGGGACGGAATCTGGTTGCGTGTACTCGGCCCCAGGATTCTCGTCCGCTTACGCGGACTTCATCCTGGGCTATTTTTGTTGTCTCCCTGCCGGGAGACCGCTGCTGGCTGCTTCTTGGGCAGCAGGGACTCGATCAGGAGCAGGCAGGCGCCGATGACAATGGAGCTGTCGGCTACGTTGAAATCGGGGAAGTGATACGAGAAGATGTGGACTTCAATGAAGTCGACGACTGAGCCGTAAAGAATGCGGTCGTGGACGTTGCCCAACGCTCCGGCCAGAATCAGCGCGAGAGCGAAGGTAGTGAGGGTTATGCGGTCGCCCAGGCGCACCAGGGCGATGAGCACGGCCAGCGCGGCGATGAGCGAGAATGCGACAAGTACCCAGCGGACCAGGTGCGGCGAGGCAGTCTCGGCAAAGAGCGAGAAGGCTGCGCCGTCGTTGGTCCAGTGAGAGATGCGGAGGACATGCGGGATGACCGGGATGGCGCCGCCGATACGAATATGCGCGGCGACCCAGGTTTTGGTGAGCCGGTCGGCGACGATGATGAGGCCGGAGATGAGCAGCAGCCAGGGAAGGCGGCGCGGGATGTGCAGGCTCACTGGGCTGCCTCTTGATGAACAAGCGATTTTGGCGTAGCCATCCAACCTCCGTGCCCCATCCATGCGACTTTTCTTTGTCGCATGGGTGGGAAAGCACGAACTCCAAACGTCTGTGGTTTCCCACCCATTTCGCAAAAGACGCGAAATGGATGGGGCACGGAGCCATTGCTCATTGTGCGGCCTCCACGGGAGGCTCGATGCCCATCTCCTTGAGCGCGCCCTGGCAGCGAGTGCAGACATTCTGCCAGATGCCGTAGGCGGAGACTTCGCGCATGAAGTTCCAGCAGCGAGCGCATTTGTGGCCGGCAGCGGGGAGCACCAGAATCCTGTAATTGGTCGCTGGCCAAGTCGTATCAGTTGTCCGCTCATCAGGGAGCTGTCCCCATGGTTCCACTTCCGGGATCGCGACATCGGACACGTTCATTAGTTCCTTTAGGCCTGCTTTATGGCGTTTCAGAAGCTCCAGAACACTGCCCCTGGCATCGATGCGGATATCAGCTTCAAGAGATTTGCCGATCACCTTTTCCTGACGCTTCATCTCGATGCGTTGAAATGCCTCGTCGCGAATAACGAACAGCTGCTTCCATTCCTCCAGCAGCTTCGCCGGATTCTCGGAGAAAATCTCTTCAGGCTTTGGGAACAGCGCGAGATGCACGCTCGCTTCGCGGCCTTCGACTTCGGGTAGATAGTCCCACACTTCGTCGGCGGTGAAGCTTAGGATGGGGGCGACCAGTCGCGTCAGCGCTTCGGTGATCTTCCACAGGACGGTTTGCGCGGAGCGGCGAGCATGGCTTGTGGGCGCGAAGGTATACATGCGGTCTTTGAGTACGTCGATGTAGAACGAGCTGAGATCGACGATGGCGAACTCATTGACGGCGTGATAGACGCGATGGAACTCGAAAGCCGCGTACCAGTCGCGCACCTTTTCAGTGAGTTCACGAGTGCGGGCGAGCATGTAGCGATCGAGCGGCAACAGCTCCGCTTCAGGAACCTGGTCGTGAGCGGGCACAAATCCATGCAGGTTGCCGAGAAGAATCTTGAAGGTGTTGCGCAGCTTGCGATAGATGTCGGCGCAGCGCTGCATCAGGTTTTCGCTGGCCGCCATGTCTTCGCGGAAATCGATCGACGCGACCCAAAGGCGGACGATCTCGCCGCCGAGGCGGTTGGCGATGTCGACGGGATCGACTCCGTTGCCGAGCGATTTCGACATGGCGCGGCCTTGCTCATCGAGGGTCCATCCCGCGGTGCTGACGTGGGAGTAAGGTGCCCGTCCGCGCAGCGCGACCGACGTGAGCAGAGACGATTGGAACCAGCCGCGGTGCTGATCGCCGCCTTCGAGATAGAGCACCGGAACGCCTTCGCCGTTCTGGAAGGCGGTGTATGCGTCTTTGAGGTCCGGATCAGACTCGGCTACGGCGAACCAGCTTGTGCCAGAGTCGAGCCAGACGTCGAGGATGTCGAATTCTTTTCGAAATGCTGTCTCGCCGCAGTTCGCGCAATTGGTGTTGTCCGGCAACAGGCCGTCGGTGGCGGAGGTGTGCCAGGCTTCTGCACCCTCGCGCTCGAAGAGGTCAACGATGCGGCGGTTCAGCGCGGGGTCGAGGACGGGCTGGTTGCAGTTCTCGCACAGGAACACGGCGATGGGCACGCCCCAGATGCGCTGCCGGCTGATGCACCAGTCGGGCCGCGTGGCGACCATGTTGGTGATGCGCTCCTTGCCCCAGCTTGGGTCCCAGATGACCTTGTCGATCTCCTCGATGGCGAGCTGGCGGAACGTGGTCTTGGAGCCGTCCTGGCGCTCGACCTGCGTTTCCATGCTGATGAACCACTGCTCGGTGGCGCGGAAGATGACCGGCTTGTGGCAGCGCCAGCAATGGGGGTAGGAGTGGTTCAGGTCGGAGACGGCCAGGAGCGCGCCGGACTCCTCAAGCATGGCCACAATGATCGGGTTGGCGGCCCAGACCTTCTTGCCTTCGAACGGTGGCGGCTCGGGGTGATGCCATGCGGCGGGATCGACGAAGATGCGCCCGGAGGCGTCGACGCGGGTAGTGGCGTCGAGGCCGTAGCGTTGGCCGGTATAGAAGTCGTCCGCGCCGTGTGAGGGAGCGGTGTGGACGGCGCCGGTGCCGGTGTCCGCGGTGACATAGGTGGCCAGAACGCCGAGGACTTCGCGGTCGAGGAATGGGTGCTTGAAGGTGGTGCGTTCGAGCAGAGAGCCTTTGAAGCGGGAGAGCTCGGTGGCTGGACCCATTCCGATTGCGGCGGCCACTTGTGCGGCGAGTTCGGCGGCAACAATGTAGACGGGGGTGGGGTCGTGGTCTCCCACCCTTGCCGCTGGAGAACGCGTCAAGGATGGGGCACCCAGCGTTTGAGGTTCGATTGCGACGTATTCGAAGTCGGGGTGGAAGGCTACGGCCAGGGACGCGGGAAGGGTCCAGGGAGTTGTAGTCCAGATGATGGTGTAGACTTCGCGGCCGGCCAGCCTCGCGTCGATCGCGGCCGGGTCGGATGTTAGCTTGTAGCGGACGTAGATCGAGGGGCTGGTGTGGTTCTCGTACTCCACTTCGGCTTCCGCCAGGGCGGTACGGTCGTTGATGCACCAGTAAACCGGCTTCAGGCCGCGATAGACAAAGCCCTTCTCAAGGAAACCGTAGAATGCCTCAAGCGTGCGGGCTTCGTATGCGCGGGCCATGGTCTTGTAGGGGTTGTTCCAGCGGCCAAAGATGCCGATGCGTTCCAGTTGCGAGGTTTGCAGGTCGACGTATTTCTGCGCATAGGCGCGACAGGCTTCGAGCACGTCGGCGGCGGGGAGTTCGAGCTTCTTGCGGCCCAGCTGCTCATCGACCTTGATTTCGGTGGGCAGGCCGTGGCAGTCGAACCCCGGGACGTACGGCGAGTCGAAGCCGGCCATGGTTTTTGACTTGACAACAAAATCCTTGAGGCCGTGATTGAGGGCGTGGCCCAGGTGCATGGGCCCATTGGCGTAGGGAGGCCCATCGTGAAGGATATAGGCGGGCCTGCCGCGGCCAGCCTTGCGGAGTTCGTCATAGATGCGAAGCGACGCCCAGCGCTCCAGGCGAAGTGGCTCATTCTGAGGTAGATTGGCCTTCATCGGGAAGGCGGTCTGGGGCAAGGTGAGGGTCGCCTTCAACTCGGGCGCTGCGGACATCGATTCTCCCTGGGACGGTTCGAAATTGCTCTAACGTTAGTGTAAATGGCCGGATGAATATTTTTCCGGTAACAAAGGCGTGCTTTTCCCGTCTATCGATTATGGGAGCTGCATCCAATTTGCACTATGGGAGTTTGGAGAGGCGCGGTGTGGAATCCGAGACAAGTGCGGCCTTTGTCGAGCATAATGGTAGGATGGTCGGGGACGACGGAGGGAAACCGTCTGGACGGACCCACACGGATACTGCTGCAGCAACCATGGAAAAAGAACCATCAATGTCAAACACGGATATCCAGGCCGCTGCCCTGACGGACGGGCACGAATTCGACGGTTTTCTCGGCAAGGCGTTTGAAGAGAAGCCGATCTGGACCGCACTCTACGAGAGCGTCCGGGACGTGTTTTTTCCGGTCAAGCTGCCCCCGCTGGAGCTGACCTCGAAGCCGATTCCGGTGCCGGACCGGATGGCGGTGAAGCCGAATCCATGGGCCATCGGGATCGCATCCTTCGTTAATCTTTCCGTTCTCGGGATCCTGATTTTTTTGGGCGTGAGGACGATCATTAACGAAGTGACCAAACCTAAAGAGAATGTAACAAAGGTTGATGTACCGACGGAATTCACAGCCCCGAAGAGAGCCGTAGCGGCGGGCGGCGGCGGCGGAAGTCCGGACAAGATAGACGCCATCAAGGGGAAAATCCCCCCCCGGGTGCAGCCGGTTCTTATGACTCCCAAGATCGAGGCGCCGGTTCCCACCATCAACGTGCAGCCGGACATCGTCATTCCCAACGATCCAACCCTGCCGAATTTCGGCATGTCGAACTCTCCCAATGTCAAGCTGGGCTCGCTTGGGAACGGATCGGGCATGGGTGTTGGGAACGGTCACGGAAACGGGTACGGCGATGGAACTGGCGGGAACATCGGCGGCGGGCTCTATAAGGTGGGTGGCGCAGTTTCAGCGCCGGTGGCTTTGAACGACGTTGAGGCAGAGTTCTCCGACGAAGCGCGCCGCGCCAAGTACCAGGGTGTTTGCCTGATCCAGTTGATCGTAGATGCGCAGGGAAATCCGCAGAATCCGCGCGTAGTCCGCGCGCTGGGCATGGGGCTGGATGAGAAAGCGCTGGAAGCGGTGCGCAAGTACAAGTTCAAGCCGGCTTTCAAGCAGGGCTTGGGGCCGGTTCCGGTGATGATTACAGTCGAGGTGAACTTCCGGCTGTATTGAGCCTATGAAGCGGAGGTAACAAAAAGGGCGGAGCGCAAAGCGCGCTTCGCCCTTTTGCATCTCCAGCCGAAATGTTGAAATTCTCTGCCGATGCAGTGACAGAATCTTTCTCCAAAAAATCGTTGCGTATTATTTCGCGTCGGCGGCGCACAATTGTCTTATGCACAGTGAGCGCCGGTCCTCGCGAGCCTTGAGATTGACGACCAGAAAAAAGCGACCGTATCTCTTTGATGCATACCCACCCCCTCCCCACCGGAAGTAACCACGCTGTTTACTATTTGTGCATCTGCTCGTTTCTAGAAGCTTTCCCGCCGGTGCCGCTGTCCGACTGAATCTGCGCAATTTGCGAACTCATTCGCCTGAACGCGGTCGCGGGTGGCCTGTGATAATCTTCGCTGTTCGGAATTTGGAGGTTGTTGCCATGGGATTGCGGCGGGGCTTGGTCAGATTGGCGGGTTATCTGTTTGTTTTGGCGGTGGTTGCAGGGCGGGCGACGGTTGCGCGTGCGCAGGCGGATTACCCGTTTCGTGATCCGAAGCTAAGCGACGACCAGCGCATCGCCGACTTGCAGGGACGCCTCACGCTGGATGAGAAAGTAAACCTGATGACCGACCATCCGAAGATTCCGCGGCTGGGGCTGGTTTTCTCAGGGCAGGTAGAGGGACTGCACGGCCTCGCACTCGGCGGGCCGGGTGGTTGGGGCGGACGCGGCAGAACGCCGTTGCCGACGACGACATTTCCGCAGGAAAAAGGGCTGGGCGCCACCTGGGATACGGAACTACTGAAGAAGATTGCCGCGGTTGAGGGCTACGAGGCGCGCTACGACTATCAGAATCCGCTGTATGACCGGGGCGGGTTGGTGATTCGCGCGCCCAATGCAGACCTGAGCCGCGATCCGCGCTGGGGACGCACCGAGGAGTCGATGGGTGAAGACCCGTACCTTGTTGGCACCATGACTGTCGCATTCGCGAAGGGTTTGCAAGGCCCCGATCCGAAACACTGGCTGAGCGCTTCGCTGATGAAGCACTTTATGGCTAATGAGAATGAAGACACGCGATCTTCCTCCTCTTCTGATTTCGATGAGCGGCTGTTTCGCGAGTATTATTCCGTCCCGTTCCGCATGGGATTCGAACAGGGCGGATCGCGTGCGGTAATGGCTTCGTACAACGCGTGGAATGGGACCACCATGATGGTCAACCCGGTGCTCAAAGACGTGATGATCAAGGAGTGGGGCAACGACGGCATCATCTGCACCGACGGAGGCGCGCTGGGCCTGTTGATCACGGCACACCACGCTTATCCGGACAAGGAACACGGCGTTGCGGCTGCGATCAAGGCAGGCATCAACCACTTTCTCGATACATACAAAGACGACTTGAACAAGGCTCTGAAAGATGGGCTCGTCACAGAGGCGGACATCGACGGGGTCGAAAAGAACTTGCTGCGCGTGTATCTGCGTTTGGGCGAGATGGACCCGGCCGGCGTTGATCCTTACGCCGAGATCGGCAAGCAGACAGCGGGGCCCAATGTTCACGAGGCTGATGCGACGGCGCCGCCGTGGGATCAGAATTCCAGCAAGGCGTTGGCACGGCTGGCGACGGACGAGTCGATTGTGCTGCTGAAGAATGACAGCAACACGCTGCCGCTCGACCGGAAAAAGCTGAAGACGATTGCCGTGATCGGGCCGTGGGCCGACCAGGTTCTGCTGGATTGGTACAGCGGCACGCCGCCCTATTTTGTGAGCATTGACGATGGGATTCGCGAAGCCGCCGGATCGGGCGTGAATGTGCTGTTCAGCGACGGTTCGAACATAGCCGAAGCGCAGGAGATGGCCAAAAAGGCGGACGTGGCAATTGTGGTGGTGGGCAATCATCCAGAATGCAATGCGGGCTGGAATGTCTGCCCCACGCCGTCGAACGGCAAGGAGTCGGTGGATCGCAAGACGATTACGCTGGAGGAAGAAGACCTGGTGAAGCAGATCTTCGCGGCTAATCCGAAGACGATTGAGGTGCTGCGCGCGAGCTTCCCCTATGCCGTTGTCTGGAGCCAGCAGAATCTGCCGGCGATTGTGCACATCACGCATAACAGCCAGGAAGAAGGCCACGGGCTGGCCGATGTACTGTTTGGCGACTACTCGCCCGCAGGGCGGCTGACGCAGACGTGGAACACCGGTGACGCGCAGTTGCTGCCTCTGATGGACTACGACCTGCTGCACGGGCGCACCTACATGTACAGCAAGGACAAGCCGCTCTATGCATTTGGATACGGGCTCAGCTACACGACCTTCTCCTATGAAGGCCTGAAGCTGAGTGGGCCCACCATCAATGCGAATGGATCGGTTGAGGCCACCGTGAAGGTGAAGAACACCGGCAAGCGCGCCAGCGACGAAGTGGTGCAGCTTTATGTGCAGCATCTGGGCTCGACGGTGACGCGGCCGCAACTCGCTCTGAAGGGATTCAAGCGCGTCCATATCGATGCGGGGCAGACGGCTGATGTGAAATTGGAAGTGAAGGCGCGCGACTTGGCTTACTGGGATTCGGCGGCGCACGTGTGGCGCGTCGAAAAGGAGCAGGTTCGGGTGCTGGCTGGCGGGTCGAGCGACAACCTGCCGGTGCAGGCAACCCTGGATGTTGACGGCAGCGGCGAGATTACGCCAATCCAGTGGAGGCAACTGGTGGCCGGACCCACACTGGCGGACGGCACTCCTTTGGCTCGCGTAGGGGATGGCGTTTCCGCACCCGTGGCCCTGAACACCGTCGTGGCGCAGTATTCCGATCAAGCACAGAAGGCCGACTACCAGGGTGTTTGTCTCGTCTCTTTGATCGTCGATGCGCAGGGAAATCCGCAGAATCCACGGATAGTGCGGGCTTTGGGAATGGGGCTGGATGAAAAGGCAATTGAAGCGGTGAAGAAATACAAGTTCAAGCCTGCGATGAGGAATGGTACGCCGGTTCCGGTGATGATCACAGTTGAGGTCAACTTCCGGCTCTATCAGAAGAGTTGAATTCGAAGATTACATGCGATCCGAATCCGGACTCTATAGTGGAGACCACTATTGATCTCGCCAAGCTGGCACACGATCGGAAAGGTTCTGTTCTGTGTCGCGTGGGCCGCTTTGATGGTCTACGTCATCAACCAGGTGAGAAGGCCCACGAGGTGGGTGGGGAGAATTTTCGCATGGATCATGAACATTTCCCACTCGGGCTTAACCGATTGGGGCCTTGAGCATGTTCAGATTCAACCGCACTTCGCGATTCTCGATGTGGGTTGCGGCGGCGGCAGAACGATTGAAAAGCTGGCCGCAATGGCTCCCAACGGCATGGTGTTCGGCGTCGATTATGCCAAAGGCAGCGTGGCTGCGTCGCGCGCGAAGAACGCGCAGTTGATCAAGGCAGGGCGCGTCTATATCCACCAGGCTTTCGTCTCCGCGCTGCCGTTTCCCGATAACAGATTCGATCTCGTCACCGCCGTTGAAACCCAATATTACTGGCCCGACCTGGTGAACGACATGCGCGAAATCCTGCGCGTGCTCAAGCCGGGTGGAACGCTGATCGTAATTCTGGAAAGCTATAAAAGGGGATCGTACAATTGGCTGCAGCGGCCGGTGATGAAGCTGTTGAAAGCTTCAAACCTGGGCGTCGACGAGCATCGCGCATTATTTGCCGCGGCAGGCTATACCGGCATTGAGATATTTGAAGAACGCAGGAAGGGCTGGATTTGCTGCGTCGGCAAAAAGCCCTTGTAGCTCTCCGCATCCACAAAGGAATTCCTGAATGGCAACCTGCTTCCTGTGCGGCACGGAGATGGCTCCGCGATTTCAAACGCGCGACCATCTGCGGCCGGATGATCTTACCGAATACTCGCTTGAATGGTGCGCACGCTGCGAATTCGGCAGAATTGCGGGAGAGTTTACTCCGGAGCGTGTAGCCGAATTTTATAGCGAAGATTACTACACGCACGTTGCGCCGACCGGCTCAGCGCAAGCTTCAATGCCGCTGCTGGATCGAATGCGCGTGCACCTGGCTTGGCGAGCAGATAGAGGCGCGGATCTATCTCCGGGTGAAGTTGTTCGATCAAAGGCTGCGCCGTCGCTGTGCGATGTAGGCTGCGGCAGCGGGCAGGCGATGGCCGCATTCAGGCAGGCAGGTTATGATGTGGTTGGAATCGAACCTGACCCGGTGGCGCGTGCGCTGGCACAAGCGACGGGCGAAGTGATTGAAGGAACCGCGGAGTCGCTGCCCGAAGCGATTGCCGGGAAGCAATTCGATGTGGTTCTGCTCTCGCATGTTCTGGAGCATTGCATCGATCCGGCCGCCGCGCTCAAGAATGTGAAGAGCCTTCTCGTGCCCAGTGGCACGACAATCGTCGAAGTGCCGAACAATGCGGCGCGGGGCTTTGAATTGTATGGGCCGGGATGGTTCTTCGCCGACATACCACGGCATCTGCAGTTCTTCACGGAGAACTCGCTGCGCAAGGCGCTGGCCCACGCCGGCCTGCGCGTGACGCGCGCGATCTACACCGGATACACGCGCCAGTTTTCTCCGCAATGGCTGGCTGCTCAGAAAGAAATGAGGAAACATTTTGGGGCAGGCCGCGATGATAGTCCGCACGGAGGTGCATGGCGGCTGCTGGCAAAGACGGCGTTCGCCGGGCCCCAAAAGAAATACGATTCCATCCGCCTCCACGCAGCGCACGAAGACAAATGAAGACAGCCAAGGCACGATCAGCATGAAAACTGTTCCAGATTGACGCGAACATCAGTGACGCGAGAAAATCGCACCGGTTAAGTGAAGGCCGCACCATGCGCATAACCGTCCCGAGAACGAAAAGCCGCTCACAGGTCTTGCCAGTCTGCGCAGTCCTAATCGTCATCCTGACCACTCTGTGCCGTTCCAATCCCGTACCCACGCCGGTATCCAGGCCCGTGTCCACTTTGCCCGATCTCAGTCTGCCCAATGTCCGCGGTGGCGCATTTCCTCTTCGCGTCCAACCCGCGCAGCCGCTTCTGCTCGCGTTCCTGCAAACGGTGCCCGACACCGCCGACACCGCTTCGCGCAGTCAGGTCGTTTTCCTGGCCAGCATGGCTCATCAATACGGCTCGCGCGGACTAAGAGTCGCAATTGTCGATGCCTCGGTTCTCACACCCGGCTCGCAGCCGTCGCACGATGCCGTTCTCAACGCCAGCTACGACTGGCATCTCAACTTCCCCTTGCTGCTCGACCAGAATGGTCAGTTGGCCCGTACCCTCGAAGTCAAGGAAGTTCCCACCACGTTCCTGATGGCTGCTGACGGAACCATCGTGCAAAGGTGGCAGGGGCTAACCCGGCCCGCGACTCTTGCCCAGGGAATCGAGAAACTGTTAGGCGGCCCGCTTGGGCAGGTGCCTTGATTCAATCCGCGCGGATGTTTGTGAGATCTCGCCAGGATGGGTGCAGAATTGGGCAAAGTGCAGAATTGTCCGCAAAATGCGAAAGCGGCCAATGGGCCGCCAATAATGGATGAATTTTGAGTTAAATGGTGCGCCCGGAGAGATTCGAACTCCCGACCCTTTGGTTCGTAGCCAAATACTCTATCCAGCTGAGCTACGGGCGCACACATGCGGTTTCAGGCGAAACCATTGATAGATTATCAGGGAATCGGGGCGGGCGCAATCGCAGGATAGCGGTCCGGGATTGCGAATCCAGGCACAAATTCAGGCGGCGGGCGCGGGTTCGGGGGCGGCCTGAGGCGGGATGAGCGGCAGTTCGGCGCCGATGTCGAGGCCGGCCTGGAGAACCAGTTTGGTGACCGCTGCAGCGGTGAGGCGGGTGGCGTCATATTCAATCCGCAGGGTGTGGGCAGCGTGGTCGAAGTTGAGGCGGCGGATGCCGTAGACGTCTTTGGCTGCGGCGAGGGCGAAGACTGCGTGCTCCGTGGGCGGCGTGGTGTAAGAGTAGAGAATTTCCACCGTGGTCATAGAGACATGATACCCAAGTTGGGCTCTACAGGTTATTGAGGTAGGCACGGATTTGGGGGCTGGACCAGTCGGGGTCGCCCACCAGCTTGCGGCGGATGATGCCATTGCGGTCGATAATGTAGGTTTCGGGCCAGCCTTCGGTGTGGTATAGGCTGGCGGCGCTCTGGCTGGGGTCGCGGACGGTGATCAAATCCACCTGGTGCAGCGCGATGAAGCGCTTGTAAGAGTCCTCGTCTTCATCGATGCTCACGGCAAGGATGGCCAGGTCGGGACGCTCGTGGTGCAGGGCGAGCAGGCCCGGCATCTCCTGAATGCATGGGGCGCACTGCGACCACCAGAAGTTGAGCAGCACAGTCTTGCCGCGGTAATCGGCCAGGTGGACGGTGGATTTGCCGTCCGAAACAGTGAAGTCGGGGGCGACCTGGCCGGCCAGGCCGGGACGTGCGCCGCGATCGCAGGCAGAGGCCAGGACCAGCGGCAGCAGCAGACCGATGAGGATAAATCGTGGAGACCGCACATCTCTATAATACGGAGCGAAGGGGCGAATCGTCATGTGCGCCGTTATGGGAGAAGATCGGCCGGGGCGAAGCGGTGAGGCTGCGCCGGGGTGGTACACGCCGGTTCTGGGCCTAACGGACGAGGGCGGCCAGCAAGTTGCGGTTCCTGGACGGTGGGGATTGGCCGTCGGGACAGTCTACGATCAGCCGGAGCCGAATGAACTGATTGAGTTGACGGTGATCGTGCCGGTGCGCAACGAGGAAGACTGCCTGGGGGCGTGTCTAAAGTCGCTGGTGAGCCAGTCGGAGGAGGTTTTCGAGCTGGGCAAGGATTGGGAACTGGTGGTGGTGGACGACCACTCGACGGATGGGACTCGGCAGATTGCGAACGATGCGGCGAAGAGATTTGCAGGCGTGACGGTGCTGCAAGCGGGCAAGCTGGAGAAGGGTTGGACGGGGAAAGCCAACGCAATATGGATTGCGGCGAAGAAGGCGCGGGGTCGGTGGCTGCTGTTTACGGATGCGGATACGATTCACGAGCCGGGCGGTCTGGGAAGAGCGATCCATGAGGCCACGCGCCACAAGGCGGGGATGCTCAGCTATTCGCCACGGCAGATCGTGAGCGGCTTGGCGCAGCGTACGCTGATGCCGCTGGTGTTTTGCGAACTGGCGCTGGCGTATCCGCCGGCCAAGGTTTCTGACCCGAACCAACGGATTGCGGCGGCAAATGGGCAGTTTCTGCTGGTGGAGCGGGAGGCCTACCGGCGGCTGGGCGGGCACGCTTCCGTGGCCGACAAGGTGCTGGAGGACGTGCAACTAGCCTTCCTGGCCAAGCGGCGCAAGGTGGGGCTGCGGTTCCGCTATGCAGAGGATGCGGTGTCGACGCGCATGTACCGGTCGACCGGGGCGATGATCGAGGGGTGGACGAAGAACCTGGCGCTGCTGTTTGATAACTCGCTGCTGCTGGCGATGTGGCGGGCTCTCGATTTTCTGCTGCTTGTGGGGTTGCCGGTGCTGACCGTCGAGCTTTGGAATGCGCGATTTGGGGTTCACGGCATCGAGTGGCTGGGAGCGGGGTGGGTGCTGGCGCTGCTTTGGGTGCGGACGGTGGTCCGGCTCTATGCGCGGGTTGCGAAGTCGAATTTTCCGTTTCTGGATTGCGTGCTGGCGCCACTGGGCCTGCCGCTTTTTGTGGCGCTGCTTTATAGAAGCTGGTTTCAGCATCGAATCCTGAAACGGGTAAGCTGGAAGGGACGGGAGTACGCGGGGTAGCGAAGAGAGCAAGTAAGCAGGTCAGCTAGTCAGCTAGTCGTCCGAGGGAAGGGGCGCACCGAGTAGATTCTGCTACAGACGCACATCTTCATTGCGGCATCAGGCCAACCATTTGGATTTGACAAGGTGAAATTCGAGATTTGCAGGATGAAACTTTGGCGAAGCTGAGGCATCTCTTCCACTAAGGGGCAGGAATGGTGTTTTTGACGCGGCGGGCAACCTTCTCGGCTTCGCATTACTACTGGAACGAGGCGTGGACGGCGGAGAAGAATGAACAGGTATTTGGCCGCTGCGCTAATCGCAACGGGCACGGGCACAACTACACGCTGGAAGTTACGGTGGCTGGTGAGCCGGACGCTGTGACCGGGTTTGTGGTGGATTTGAAATGGCTGAAGGACGTGATGGAGCGGGAGGTTCTTGCGGCCTACGATCATCGCCACCTGAATTTTGAAGTGCCCGAATTTGCCGGGGGGAAGCTGATTCCGACCACGGAAAACATTGCGGTTGCGGCGTGGAAGCGCCTGGAACCGGCAATGACGGCGGCCGGAGGGGCGCGGTTGAGCCGGGTTCGCGTATATGAGACCGCGGAGATATTTGCCGAGTACAGGGGTGGGCTTTGAGCGCCGCAGATGAGAAGGCCTATTTTGCGAGGCGCTACATGTTGAGCGCCAGCCACCGGCTGCACAGCGATGCGTTGTCCGGCGAGGAGAACGCGGCCGCCTATGGCAAGTGCAACAACCCGCATGGACACGGACACAATTACATAGTGGAGGTGCTGGTGGGTGGGGCGATTGATCCCGAGACCGGGATGGTTTTGAACCTGGCAGTGCTGGATGAGACGGTGCAAAAACGCGTAATGAAGCGCTTTGACCATACCAACTTGAATCTGGATTCGCTCTTTCAGAATCGGGTGCCGACCACGGAGAATCTGTGTAGGGAGGTATTTGGATTGCTCGATGGCGAGGTTGAGCCGGCGAAGCTGGTCCAGGTTCGAGTGGAAGAGACGGAGAATAACTTTTTTGAATATATGGGCGAGTGACCCTGGCGGCCTGCAAAAGAACGAAGAACAACCGCGCCCAGAGGGCACCCGCCTTCGACTCCGCTGAAGTACGCTTTGGTCAGGATGACAGGCTTTTGAGGGTTAACGAGAAGAGGGAAAAATGGCGCAGCCGATTGTAGTGAGCAAGCCAGTTCGCGGGGTGTTGGAGATTGACGAGGGGCTGCGCGAGTTCAGCACCCAGGAAATGTACCGTGAGATTTTGAGCCGTCTGGGCGAGGACCCGGACCGCGACGGGCTGGCGGCTACGCCTGCGCGCGTGGAGAAGTCGCTGGCCTATTTGACCAAGGGCTACGCCGAGGACCCTAACAAGATTCTGCACGGCGCGATGTTCGAAGTCGACTACGACGAGATGGTGATCGTAAAAGACATCGAGATGTTTTCGCTTTGCGAGCACCACATGCTGCCGTTTTTCGGCAAGGTGCACGTTGCTTATATTCCCAAGGGAAAGGTGATTGGGCTCAGCAAGATTCCACGGTTAGTTGAAGTGTTTGCCCGCCGTTTGCAGGTGCAGGAGCGGTTGACCCGCCAGATCGCCGACGCCATTCAGGAAGCGATTACGCCGCAGGGCGTGGGTGTGGTGATTGAAGCGCGCCACCTGTGCATGATGATGCGCGGAATCGAAAAGCAGAACTCGTCGACGGTGACCAGCGCGATGGTGGGATGCTTCCGGGAGAAAGAGACGCGGTCGGAGTTCCTGTCGTTGGTGCGGCAGCCGGCATAGCAGCGCACTGTGAGCCGGGGCCCAAGTCGGCTACAGTTGTTAGGGTGAACGGGCTTCTGGTGATCGACAAACCGGGCGGCATGACCAGCCACGATGTGGTGGCAAAGCTGCGCAGAATTACGGGCGAGAAGTCGATTGGCCATCTCGGGACGCTGGACCCCACGGCGACCGGAGTGCTGCCGTTGCTGCTGGGCAAGTACACGCGGCTGGCGCAATACTTTTCTTCCGCGGAGAAGCGCTATACCGGGGCGATCCGCTTCGGATTCTCTACTGACACTTATGACGCTGAGGGCAAGGCGGACCGCCCGGACCTGTGGATGGAGTTAGGCTCGGCGGTGACGCTGGAGCGGGTGCGTGTGGCGGCTACGCGTTTCCACGGAGAGATGGAGCAGATGCCTCCCGCGTATTCAGCAAAGAAGATTGCGGGAACACCGGCTTATAAGCTGGCACGTGAGGGCAAGGCTGTCGAATTGAAGCCTGCCAGGGTAAGCATCGAACGTTTTGCGATCACCGCGCTCGAGGGCGCGGAGGCTGAATTCGAAATGAGCATCAGCGCGGGCGGGTACGTGCGGTCAGTGGCGCATGAACTGGGCCAGGACCTGGGCTGCGGCGCACATTTGAGCCGGTTGCGGCGCACGCAGGCGGGAGTGTTTACGCTGTACGAAGCGCACACGCTGGAGGAGTTGGAAAGGCTGGCGGGAAATGCGGAGGCAGTGGAGGCGCTGTGTGTGCATCCACGAATGTTGTTACCGGAAATGCCTTCTGTTACTGGCGATTCGGGCTCGCTGGGGCGTTTGCGCAACGGAGCGCAGGCCAATTTCCCGGAGTTCTCGCGAGCTCCACTCGTGAAGGTATTTGCCGGGCAGCGGGAATTGGTGGGGATTGCGAAACGCATAGCGGGGACACTGTTTCAGCCGGTGGTGGTGATGGGGTAAAGCAGGGGTTAGGGATCAGGGGTTAGGGGTTAGTTGATGCTTTGCGGATTCCAAGGTTTTCGGCCTCCAAAGGCTGGGCGAGGTGATTTCCGGGTCTCATTCGAAGACTTTCGAAAGGCAAGATGCGTTTTTCTGATCCCTGACCCCTGATCCCTGCTACTTATGCAGCAGCGGTTTGAGCGCCGCGAACAGCGTGTCGGCGAGGATGTCGGCGCCTTTGGCGGTGGGGTGGATGCCGTCGTTCTGGATGGTGTTGGGGATGTGCATCAGATCCTTGTAGATCATTGGAACAAAGGCGGGGTGGTATTTCGCGGCCAGGTCGCGAAATACTTGCTCGAAAGCGTGGATGTAGTCGGGTCCATAGTCGGGCGGCAGGGTGATGCCTGCCAGCAGCACTTTGATATGCGCGTCCGCGAGCGTAGATAAAACGGTGTCAAGATTTTTGTGTGTCTGGTCTGTCGGCAGGCCGCGAAGGCCGTCGTTGCCGCCGAATTCGACGATGACTATCTCCGGATGAAGATGAAGAATGGACGGCAGGCTGGCGACGGCGTCCTTGGTGGTGGCGCCGCTGGTGCCCTGGTTGATGACCTTGTAGTGGTAGCCGTGGCTGTCAAGCTTTTCCTGCAGATCGTCGGAGTAGGCCTGGCCGGTTTGCACGCCGTAGCCGGCGGTGATGCTGTCGCCGAAGCATACGAGGACGGGGCGATCGGCGGCAATTGCAGGGATGGCGAGAAGGAAAAGCCAAAGCGAAACGATAATTCGGCGGGGAACGTCCACATTGTTAGTGTAGCGAAGAGCGCGACGCGGCAGGATAGTAGAAAGACCGAAACACAGAAGCAGGTCCTTCGACTCCGCTGAAGTACGCTTCGCTCAGGATGACAGGGTTTTTGATTGATTGAGAGCGCTGACGGTGAAGGTGTTTGGGAGGAAGAGTGATCGAGGTTCGGGACGCGAAGAAGTGGATACAGAATGGAACGCGGCGGGTGGATATCCTCAAGGGGATCACGCTGACCATTCCGGCAGGGCAGTTTGTGGCAATTGTAGGCGCCAGTGGCAGCGGCAAGAGTACGCTGCTGGGGCTGCTGGCGGGCCTCGATACGCCCAGCGCGGGCGAGATCTGGCTGGATGGGGTGCCGATCCACAACCTGGCCGAGGCGCAACTAGCGGCGGTGCGGGGAAAGAAGATCGGATTCGTGTTTCAGTCGTATCAATTGATTCAGACGCTGACCGCTCTGGAAAATGTCTTACTGCCATACGAGCTGAACGTCGAAGGCAACGGGTTGCAGCAAGCGCGAAGGCTTTTGGACGGCGTGGGGTTGGCGGAGCGGGTGGATCACTATCCGGTGCAGCTTTCCGGCGGCGAACAGCAGCGTGTTGCGCTGGCGAGAGCGTTTGTGGTGGAACCGCCGATTGTGATGGCGGATGAGCCGACGGGTAATCTCGATTCGGCCAATGGAAAGCTGGTGCTGGACCTGCTACTTGACCGGAACAAGAGGGCGGGGACAACGCTGGTGCTGGTGACGCACGACCCGGAAGTAGCGAGTCGTGCGGACAGGAAAATTGTGCTGCGCGATGGGATGGTGGTTGAGGACACGCTGCCGGGTGTGTTGCCTGAGGCCGGGCCCCATTCAGAGCGGGGCGCGAATGGCTAAGCGTGCTCTGAGTTGGAAGCGGGCCGGGGCGATTGGCTGGCGGGATTTGAAGTCGGCGCCGGGCAAGTTTGGATTCGTGGTGCTCTCGGTTGCGGTCGGCGTGGCGGCGCTGGTCGGCGTGCGCGGATTCAGCGAAAGTTTCAAGAAAACATTAAGTGTTGAAGCCAAATCTCTGATGGCTGGAGACTTGAGCGCCCGCCTATTTCACCCACCTACAACGGAGGAGAAGGGCAAAGTGGCCGCAATTCTCGAAAAGGATGGCGGCGGGATTCGTTCGACGTGGGTGACGGAGACGATCTCGATGGCTTCGGTGCCGCCGGATCCGGTTCCGCTCCTGGTGTCATTGAAGGCGGTTGATCCGGCGGAGTATCCGTTTTACGGAACCGCGGACCTGGAGCCGGCGATGAGCTTGCAGCAGGCCTTGCAGGGCGATTCGGCGGTGGTTGCTGACGAGTTTCTGATCCGGCTGAACGCGCGTGTCGGTCAGACGCTGCGGCTGGGCGGCAGGAACTTCACCATATCGGCAGTCCTGAAGCAGGAGCCGGATCGGATTACGGCCGGGGCGGGGTTGGGGCCGCGGGTGATGATTTCGCAGGCTGCGTTAGGAGAGACGGGGCTGATTGCGCTGGGAAGCCGGGCGAGCCAGCGGCTGCTTGTAAAGCTGCCGGATGCGAAGACTGCGGGTGGCAAGGCTGCGGCTGATCCGGTGGCCATGCGCAAGCAGTTGGAGGAGGCGCTGCCCGACGCGCAAGTGATGGATTTCCGCGAGGGCAATCCGGCGCTAAGCCAGGGGCTGGATAACTCAACTTCGATCTTGAGCCTGATTTGCCTCGTTGCCATGGTGCTGGGCGCGATTGGCGTCGCGATGGCCATGCATGCGCACCTGGAACAACGCATGGATATGCTGGCCATTCTCAAGGCGGTGGGCGCGAGCTCCAGCGATTTGTTGCGGATATTTCTTTTGCAGACGCTGGGGCTGGGGCTGGCCGGAGGTTTGCTTGGCGTGGCTGCGGGTGTGGGTGTGATGGCGGCGCTGCCGGCTGTTTTTGGAAAGCTGCTTCCGGTTCATGCGGTGCTCGAGTTTCCATGGAGATCGGCTGCGGCGGGGATGGGAACGGGGTTGCTGACTACGCTGCTGTTCTGCTTGCCTCCGCTGCTGGATGTGCGCGGGGTGAGACCAGTGCTAGTGCTGCGGCGGTTGGTGGAACCGGGGCCTGAGGGGATTGCAGGCTGGTTTGCGAAGTGGTGGGCGCGGCGGCTGCAATTGGGAATTTCAGTTCTTGTAATCGTTGCGCTTGGCGGAATTGCGTGGGCGCTCTCCGATTCGCCGAAAGTTGGCGTGCGGTTTGCGTTGTTTTTCACGGCTGCTTTGGTGGTGCTGCTGGCATTGGCGGCGGTGGCGCTTCTGGTGCTGCGGCTTTTGCTGAGCAGAGTGCGGCTACAACTGCCCTCGTTCCTGCGACACGGACTGGCGAATCTTTACAGGCCGGGAAACCAGTCTGCGGCGGTGCTGGCGTCGCTTGGCTTGGGAGTGATGCTGATTCTGGCGGTTTACCTGATGCAGGCGGCGCTGCTGACTGACTTGCGCGAGACCGCATCCACGAGGCTGCCCAATGTTTTTCTGATCGACGTGACGATGGATGAAGTTGCCGGCGTGCAGGATTTTTTTTCGCACCAGGCGGGCGTGCTGCAACAGCTGAATCTGATGCCGGTGGTGATGGGCAGGTTTGTTTCCATCGATGGCACGCCGCTGGAGCAAATGAAGGACCAGCATTTCCCCCGGCGCATGCTGGAGAATGCGGAGCTCACTTATGCCGATTCGCCTCCGGCCGGCGACAAGCTGATGCAGGGCAAGTGGTGGACGAGCGGCGATGCAACCGCGCTTGCGGTTGGCGCGGGCGTGGCAGAACGGCTGCACCTGCACATTGGTTCGGCAGTGGAGTTGGAGATTGGCGGAAAGGTGCGCACGCTGCAGGTGGCGGCGCTTTATCGCGCGGACGGCCAGCACCTGGGGGCGCGGGTTTCGTTTGTGGTTCCTTCAGGACAAGCCGATGGCCACGCAGCTACGTGGTACGGTGGCGTGCATATGGAGCCGAAGCAGGTGGCGGCGATGGAGCGGTCGCTGTTCCAGGCTTATCCGACGGTGACTGTGATCAATGTGGCGGATATGCTGGAGCGGATTGACAGCGTGGTCAATCAGATTACCTTTGTGATTCGGTTTCTGGCCGGGTTCTCGATACTTGCGGGACTCACGATTCTGGCTTCGAGCATTGCGAGTACGCGATTCCGGCGCATGCGGGAGGCGGTTGTGCTGAAGACGCTGGGTGCGACACGGATGCGGATCGTGCGCACGTTCAGCGTGGAGTTCAGCGTGCTCGGGCTGCTGGCGGGGTCAGTTGGCGTGGTGTTTGCGAATCTGCTGACGTGGGTGCTGCTGCTGATTCCCAAGATCGACTTTCACTTCCGATGGGGTGCGACGATGACGGCGCTGGTGGGGACAGCGGTGCTGGCTACGGCTACGGGATGGATTGCGAGTTATCGGATACTTGGGTTGAGGCCGCTGGAAGTGCTCAGGGAAGAGTGAGAAGAACAGGGATCAGGGGTCACGGGTCAGACTTCCCGGGGGCTCGTTGAGATTTGAGGTCTCCGACCCTTGGCACGAAAACACAAACGTGCCAAGGATGGGGCACCCAGCGTTTTTGCTAACCTCTGACCCCTGATCCCTGACCCCTTCACTAGAAATCTTCGTTGGCTTCTGAGGGCGGGAGGACGTCGTCCTCGCGGGCTACCCAGACGTAGAGCGTGGGCAGCAGGAAGACGCCGATGACGAGGTTGGCTAGCAGGCCGCCGACGATGACGATGGCGAAGGGGCGCTGCGAGTCAGAACCGATGGCATGGGACAATGCGGCGGGAAGCAGACCGAGCGTGGCTACGAGCATGGTCATCATAACGGGGCGGAGCCTTAGGACGGCGCCTTCGACGGCGGCTTCGATAATGTGCTCGTGCGTGGACGATTCCATGCCCTTGCGGCGGGCGCGGAGTTGATTGATGAACTCGATCATGATGACGCCTGTCTCGACGGACACACCGAAGAGCGCCAGGAATCCGACGGCGGATGAGACCGAGAAGTTGGTGTGGGTGAGGAACAGCGCGAGCGGCCCTCCGATGGAGGCCATTACTACCGAGATCAGAATCAGCATGGCCCACTTTGCGGAGCGGAACATGGTGTAGAGGATGAGAAAAATCACCAGCACTGTGATGGGAACGACCAGGGCCATGCGCTTGTCGGCACGCTTCTGGCTTTCGTATTCGCCGGCCCATTCCAGGTGATAGCCGGCCGGGAGTTGCACGTTTCTGTTGACCTTGGCGATGGCTTCCTCGACGGTTGAGCCAAGGTCGCGCCCGCGCACCGAGTATTTGATGGCGATGTACCGCTGGCCTCCTTCGCGATTGATGGCTTCAGCGCCGTCGTCGGTGGAGATCTTGGTCAATTGGGCCAGCGATATCCGTTCTCCGGAGGGCGCGAGCAAGCGGACATTTTCAATGGCTTCGCGCGTGTCGCGATACTGCTTTTGATACCGCAGCGTCACGTCGAAGCGGGCTTCGCCTTGTTGAACCTGCGTGAGCGCATTGGCGCCAACCGCGGTCTGCACAGCGTCCTGGATATCGGCCACGTTGATGCCCCAGCGGGCGGCCGCGTCGCGATCGACTTCAAGATTGAGGTTGGGCTGGCCGACGATGCGGAAGATGCCCAGGTCTTGAATTCCCTTGACGCCGGACATCTGCGCCTGGATCTCCTCAGCCTTGTGCTCCAGCGTCCGCAGGTTGTCGCCAAAGAGCTTTACCGCCAGTTCGCCTTTGACACCAGAGACAGCCTCTTCCATGTTGTCGGAGATGGGCTGGGAGTAGTTCCAGATAACGCCGGGGAATTTCGACAGTTCATTGTTGATAGCGGCGATCAGTTCTTCTTTGTTGCGATGGAATGCGGGACGCCAATTTTCTTTCTGCTTGAGATCGACGAAGTATTCGGTGTTGAAGAAGCCGGCGGTGTCGGTTCCGTCGTCGGGGCGTCCAGTCTGGCTTACAACCTGCGTGACTTCGGGGAACGAAGCCATTACCTGGCGGGCTTTGTTGGTGAAGTCAATGCTGGCGGTAGGGCCTTCGCTGGGAGGCAGTGTGCCTCGCACCCAGATGGAGCCTTCGTCGAGATGGGGAAGAAACTCCGAGCCGATGGGCCCGCCGACGGTGAGATAGATTGCAATGGCGAACAGGACCGTTGAGATGGCCAGGGTAGTGTTGCGATGCTCAATGGCCGCGCGGACGGCGACGCGATAGCGGCGCGTGAGCCAATGAAGCAGAGGATTCTCCCACTCTTTTGCGCCCTTGCTGAAGAGCATGCTGGCCATGACCGGGGCCACGATGATGGCAAAGACGAGTGCGCCAATCAGGGCAAAGCAGACTGTCCAGGCCATGGGCTTGAAGAGCCGTCCTTCGACAGCCTGCAGTGTAAAGATGGGCAGGTAAGAGGCGATGATGATGCCGCGCGCAAAGAAGACCGGCCGCTGCACTTCATGCGACGCCTGGCGAATTTTCTGCCCCGGCGTGCGGGTATCGTCGGGATGGGCGAGATGGCGGACGATGTTTTCGATCATGATGACCGAGCCATCGACAACCATGCCGAAGTCCAATGCGCCGAGCGAGAGCAGGTTGGCTGGGATGTGGTTGAGATCCAGGCAAATGGCGGCGAAAAGGAGCGCGAATGGGATGGTGAGTGCAACGATGATGGCGCCGCGCACGTTGCCCAGAAACAGGAAAAGAATTACGGACACAAGAATCACACCCTCGGTGAGGTTGTGTTCCACGGTCTCTACCGTGTACTTCACCAGATCGGAGCGGTCGAGGAAGGGAACTACCTTCACGCCCGGGGGCAGGATGCCGTTGTTAAGTTTCTTGACCTCATCATGGATGCCCAGCAGTACGGGGTCGGAATCGTCCCCTTTTTGCAGCAGGCCGATGCCTTCAACGGTGTCAGGATTGTCGACAATCGAGCCGTCAGCGCGGTGCGTGGCTCTGCCAATCTGGCCGAGACGAATCTTGGGACCCTGGGTTACGGTGGCGATGTCCTTGATCTTGATAGCAGCGCCGTTGGAATTCTTGACGACCGTATTCTCGATGTCCTGGACGCTGGAGAAAAGGCCGACTGACTGGACATTGATTTCCTGCGCACCCTGCTCGATGAAGCTGCCGCCGCCGTTGGTGTTGTTGTTGGCGATTTGCTGCTCAACCTGGCTGATGCTCAATCCGTAAGACACGAGCTTCTCCGGATCAAGCCGTACCTGGTATTCCTTGGTCGGGCCGCCGAAGCTGGAGACATCGACGACGCCTTGAACTCCCTTGAAGGATTTTTCCAGCAGCCAATCTTCGAGGGACTTCTTCTCCATCACGTCATACGAGGGGTTGGTGCTCTCGAGGGTGTACCAGTAGATCTGGCCTACGGGACTCCAATCGGTGCCCATTTGCGGAATGAGATTGGCGGGAAGGCTGACCTGGTTGAGTCGCTCGAGAACGTGTTCGCGATTGACATCGCTATGTGAGTCGTCGTCGAAGATGAGCATCAGGCTGGACAAGCCCGCGAGCGTGGTGGAGCGCAGATGGGTGAGATGCGGAATGCCGGCCATCTGGATTTCGACCGGGACAGTGACCTGGCGCTCGATTTCCTCGGCGCTGCGGCCCGGCCACTGGGTGATGATCTGCACGTAGTTGTTGGCCACGTCAGGGTAGGCTTCAATGGGAAGAGCTTTGAAGGAAATGACGCCCCACGCCGTGAGCACGACGACTCCGCCGAGGACCAGCCAGCGGCTCTTGAGCGCGAAATCGACGAGTGCGCGAATCATCGTTATTGGTTCCCCGCGGTTTCAAGCAAGAGCGCGTTGGTGACAACCTGCTGGCCGGGCTGAAGGCCGGATAGAATCTCCTGGCGATTTCCATCGAGCATCTTCCCGGCATGGACTTCGGTGCGCTTGAACTGATTGCCGCCGGCGGGGAGATAGACCCAGTCACGGTCATGCAGGTGAAGGACTGCGTCGGCGGGGACGACGGCGTGCGTCTCCTTTTTCAGGCTCGTGAATGTAGCGCTGCCGAACATGCCGAGCTTGAGGATGCCGGGATTGGCGACCTCGATGCGCACCTTGGCCGTGCGCAGGGATGGATCGAGTACGGGGCCGATGTCGCTGATATGTCCGATGAGCGGGTGATCGGGATATGCATTCAAGACGAAGCGGGCTTCCTGGCCGAGCTTGATTTTTGGAATGTCGTTCTCGTAGACGTCGCAGAGAATCCATACGGCGGACAGGTCTGCGATGGTGAACGCTGTGGCCGTTCCTGAGAGGCTTACGCCCGCGGCGGCTGCGTTAGTGACGTTCTGGCCGATGATGACGCCGGAGATAGGTGCATAGACATCCACGATGGGGCTGGGATGATCCTTGTCTACGCCCAGGACTCTCAACTGCTCTTCGGCAGCCGTCAGGTCGGCTTTGGCGTCTCTCTCCGAGTCTTCAGCTTGCTCCACCATGGCCTGCGAGATGGCGCCGTGTTGCAATAGGTCTTCAGCCCGGAGATAGGCCTTGTTGGCAAGCTGCTCATCGTTGACTGCCTTCAGGTAGGCATCGAAGGCGGTGGAAACGTCGGAGCTTTGCACACGGAAGAGCAACTGGCCCTTTTTCACGTTGTCGTCGAGACGAGTTTTGATGTCGACTACTCGACCGTTGGCAAGGGAGATGACCGGAACTTCGCGGGAGATGTCGGGGAAGACCGTGCCGGTGGCGGTCAACTCGGAAGCGCTGTCGATCTGTCCGGCGGAAACCACGGGGAATTTCGCCACATCGTTCTTGTCAATGGTGATCAGGTTCATGTCGTTCACTGCAATTACTTGCGGGTTTGCCGGGGGAGCAGTATCGCCATTGTCCTTGGACTTGCATCCGGAGAGCATGACGAAGGATGCAGCGATAGCCAAGGTGAATGAAACTCTTAAGCAGCGTCTCGGGCAAGAAGAGCGAGAGAGTTGGATCATTGGATTACCTCGCGTCCTACAGCAAGATTCAGTTGTCCGGCGGCGGTGAGATAAGTGCCGATCAGTTGCAAGTAAGCCAGTTGCACCGTGCGGTAGTCGCTTTGCGCGTTGAGCAAGTCCATGAGCGAAGCACCACCGTGCTCGTATGAGTAGGTTACGGTGTCGCGGACGCGCAGGGCCTGGGCGTTGTATTTGGCCTTGTAAGGCTTGAGCAGGGCAATGTCGCTTTCGACTTCGGCGTAGGCGGAGTCCACGTCGCTGAAGACCTGGGCGCGGGATGCGTCGGTCAACTGCTGGTTGCGGCCAATGTCGATTTGAGTGCGCTGCTTCTCGCCCTGGTTGCGGTCAAAGATGCGCAATGGAATGTTCACGCTCAGGCCAAGGAACTGATTTGCGTTGGTGTTGTTGAACGACGCGTTGTAGGTGTACCAAGCGGCGAAGGTTGGGTCGGTGGAACCGTTTGCTTCGGCGAGCTTGTGATTCGTATCGGCCTGCTGCAGGGACTGGATGGCGGCGCGCAGGTCGGGCCGCTCGTCGAGGGCGACTTTGCGGAAGTCTTCGAGTGGGCTCAGCGCGTCGGAGAAGTCGAAGGGGCCGGTGACATCGAATTGCTCAACGGGGGTGCGGTCGTTTAGAAGCTGGAGTAGCTGAATCTTGGAGGTGCGCAGATTGACGATGGCGGTCTGAATCTCGGACTCGTATTGGACGCGGAGGAGCTCGATGCGGTCGAGGTCGATCTGGGCGATGTCGCCGGCGTTGAAGCGGTCGCGGCTGATCTGGATGATGTGGTCGTAGTAGACCAGGTCCAGCTTTGCCATCTCAAGGACTGTCTTGGCTTCGAGCGTCTGCACGAAAGCCGAGCGCAGGGTGAACAGCAGGGTGCGGTCCAGATCCTGGTGCTGCGACTGAGCGACCTGCGTGCCCTGTTGAGCGCTCTTCAGCCGGAGTTCTCGCTTCCCGTCGCGCTCGTGAAGGTAGCTGACATTTGGCTGATATTGGGTGCCGACCAGCGGCTGCCAGTGGCCGTTGTCGGGGGCAATCTGCGTGCCATCGGTGGAAAACGTGAACTGAGGGTTGGGACGCAGAAACGCCGTGATCTCCTCGGCCTTCATCTCGTCGACGTTGAGAGCGTCAGCAAGGAGGGTAGGGTTGGCGGCTTCAAATCTAGCCTTGACCTGATCCCAGGTTAGAGCCTGCTGCGCAAAAGCAGATAGGGGCAGCAGAAGAAACAGCGCCGCAACTGTTAAGGCAGTCTGGGAAGGAACGATGCGGTTCATACACAGCCTTTTGCGCCGCTATTTGCACGGCGGACACAGGATGTAAAGATGCTAAAGGATTCAACAATGCGGAGACAATTTCAGGCAGCAGGCGGGGGCCGGTTCTGGATAGGGGCCAATGCGGGATGGTCGAAGATGGGGGCCTCGAGGCCGCCGGGAGCTGCGCTGCTCAGGAAGCCGAAGGGCAGTTCCGCGAGAGCCGGCGCGATATGTGCTGGTCCATGAGGAAGAACGGAGTGCGGTACGGAGCACGCGTGGTCCCGCCGCTGACAGCAGTCGGTTTCGGCCGGGTTCTGGAATGCCTGGATGTCATCCGTCACGGAAATGACAGGGAAAAAGATGAGCAGAAGCACTGCCAGGGCAACGAGCTCGGTTCGCCGGCCCGCACCGGTGCGCGGGGCAAATCGCAGCCACAGGCCGAACATCAAGGTGGCCAGCCCGGCCCATGCGAGATTGAGGAATAACTCCATTCAGAAGTGATTCTATATCAGGGCGGATTGATCGACGAGAGTGCCCCGCTGATTGTATTGGACGGAGGTGAGTGACGAACGGGCGAGAGTGGCCTGATTTCCCCAAAAGCTTTGGCCCTGGCCTGGCTTCGACGGCGGATCGCGGCCGGGACAAAATCGGTAAATGAGATGGGGTTGGGCGGGAGGCACCGCGGTTGACCATGGTGCGGAATCCACTTATGATGATCAAGGCGGTTTGCGGTGTCAGGCCCCCTGGCGAGGCCCAGGCCAAGCCGGCTGCAAGAAGCGCAAATCCGCACCTGTTGCCCCCTCGTTCAATGGTAGGACAGCTGCCTCTGGAGCAGCCTATCGGGGTTCGAATCCCTGGGGGGCAGCCATGAACCCAACCAAAACCTTGCCCTTTCTCAGCATCCCTCGACGTGTCTCGACCTATCTCATCGTTTCCTGTATATTTAAATCAATTACTTACAAGAATCTCTTCCTCGCGACCACACCCAATCTGCCCCAAGACACAGAGACTGAGCAACCTGCCAACCGGTCCTTTAGACGTTGGCCCATTAGCGTTTGATCTGATACCTTAAAGCGCCAAATGAAGCGATCCGTGACGCATAATTTCGATAAGTTACCGTTTTCTTACGCCCTGTCACGGCAGGGGTCCAGGCAGGTTGGCCCGACCAGTACCGGAAACGCCGCAGGCACCGCAAGTTCGCTCGGACCCCAGCCCAGTGGGAGGACACAAGGTTCCAGTCGCCATGCCGACATTTTGGGAGTAATCGGCCTCGATGAGTACGTTCGCAATTCATTGCCAGTCATGAGGGGGATTGGCGTTACTTCGAGCGTAGTTGTTTCGTGAGATGGAGGGCGAGATCATCGTCAAGCAGGACATGTGAGCCCTCGTCGATGTAACGATCCCGGTATGTAACACCGCGGCCATCCGGTATGTAGCCCCGTATAACATACAACCGTTGGGCGGCATTGTAGCCCGGATGCAATCCCACTCCGATTCCCACGACCTCGGAATGGCACGCCACTTCCGCCTCCGCAGTGCCGAGCAGATGGGATGCGATGCCTTGTCTCCGGAATTGCCGAAGGACATTCAAGTCCTGAATCTCAGGAATGTTCAGCTCCGAGAATCCCGGATAGGAGGGTCGCCAATTCACCGTCACGTATCCCGCAAACTGCCCATCAACAATGGCAACGAGGCACGTTCGAGTGCTATGCGCCTGTTCACTCAAATGCTGCCGGTACTGCGCCGCAGGCTTATTCCAACCCATCTGCGAGAATGCGGCAGCGATGACAGCCGGATCGTGCTCATTCAGCGGACGAATCTCGAGGTTCTGCGCGTTGTCCATACCAAATACTTTATGCCGATGCGTACCTGACACGGTCAGGCTTGACAGTATCCTTGATAGACAGAAACACAAATTGAGCGCGAGCTGGAAGCTCCAGGTCGAATTAGTGATGGAAAACGCCTAGTGTCCAGCAAGCCACTTGTTGAGGGGGGATAATTACCCGGCTATCCGTCAGTAACGGCTTGGCGAACCGACAGCACAGAGGTCGCGAAAACGCGCTCTATTTGCGCTTTGTTGCTCTGATCACGGCTGCGTTGCACGGTCTTAGGTGTCATCCGCCAACCTGCATGTTGTTGAAAGTACGCTTGGTTGAGAATTCGATTCCTACCGCGTCCACCATAGAATCGACAGGTTAGCGGGCATTCGGCAATGAGCCAACCCATCAATCCCCACAGTCAGAGCGAGACTTCCCTACATCATCAGGCAGCCTCTTGCTTCATCACCATTCGGATACCCTTCGCCGGACGCTCCTGCAAATGTCGAGAAAAATCCGAGCGCCACAGGCTTTTAAACACCGCCGTGCTAACACGACGCGTCCGAGAGTTCATTCCCACCCTTGAGGGTTCCTACCAAGACTTCATTGAAGTCCACAGAACGAGTCCTCGCCTGTACTTGATTGGAATCGCGCGACTGACCCTTCGCTGAGCACAAACCCCGGTGATGACTATGGCCGCAACTCTGACGTCTTTTGCGATCAGGCAAGGTTGCAATCTTGTCAGCGAGTGCCGGGTTAATCTGTCTTGACATTGACCTCGTGACAGTCGATTCGGCTACTGCGGAGGTGGAGGAGTCGGCAGATTGCCGTTCGGGCCAGACGGGGAGTTGGGCGGCGCTCCGCCGCCTGGGGTCGGCAAGTTGCCATTGGGCCCCGAGGGGCCGTTGATCGGTGGGCCGCCGCCTGGGGAAGGGAGGTTTCCAGTTGGAGCTATCGGTGCTCCGGGGATTCCTCCGGGTGTCGTCGCTCCCGGGCCTAGGCTTGCGATCGATTCCTGCAATGGATCGTAGACAAACTCCCATTGGTTAAAGTGGTTTTGCTTCTTGTAAACAAGAATGGTCTTTTTTTCGCTAGGAATAGAAAATCCGATGACGCCGGCACCTCCGAATGTTTGACCATTAGTAGAATCCGACGACGTGTTACCTGCTGTTTGACTACCTGCGGGATTCGACGATGCGCCACCCGGATCCGTGTTATCCGTGGAACCTGCGGTCGAGTTGTTCAAGGAGCTGCCAATTCCGGCGCCGACGGGCCCTGTTCCCGCAATGGATGAGGCCGTTAGGGGCTGACCGAAAAAGCCCATGACAGTTGGCACCTTGTTTTGCCCAAAGAGGATTGGCGCCCAGTCATCCTTGCCGGTAATCGGGTCAACATATTTCTTCCTCAAGAAACGCACATTGTCGGTCATCACCAACGCGTCCAGGTTGGGCGGATATGCATGGTACTTTCGGTAGTAGAGCTGAATGGCCCTAATGTATTGCTTTCCGCGGTGAGTCGCCTCTACCTCACGGTCCCGTTCCAGCGCCTGCTTAACGCGCGGTGCGGCCACCGCCAAGCTCAGCACAAGAATTGCCAGCATGAACATTACTGCCACCAAGGCGTAGCCATCTTCAGTGGTGTTGCGGCGGCGCGCTTTACTTCGGATCTTCATTCGATCAGGATTTCCAGTGGCCATTCGTGCTCCGTATCGCTATTGCGTTCTAAGGTACCGCCAGGCGATTCTCGCAAGTCTTCCCACACAGTTCGAAAATTATTCAATTCGGGAGCAGGTGCGTAGTTTCGCGATTGCGAAAGACTCTAGAGGTCATAACCGAATGCTAACCTGTGCGGATCGGTCGACTTTGGCATGCCTACCTAGACTCGGTCCCGCCTCAGAACGCTCAGCCTTTGTTTCGGTTTGAGGTTGGGAACAAGTGGGGGAACAAGTCATTAGGGTTCAAGAATTTCGCAGTGGGCCGCGTGCCAAACTTCGTCGCCGCCTATTCGAATTCACCACCTCAGAAATTCACGAGATTTTATTGTCGACAATTTTAATCCGCAATCATAAAGCCGCTGACCCGGTGTGTTAATTTGAGTGCATCATGCGCCGCCTATTTATTCTCCTAGCCTTCTTGCCCCTGGGATTAGGGTGTTTCGGTCAATCTTCCTACTATGATGTCGGTCCCTCAAAGGGGCCTCGAGCGGTTTTTGCAGCGATTGCTCCCTATTACGATTTTATGGATGCGAATCTTAAACCCTGGCATTTGAAAGTGAACTACCAATTCGAAGACGAGAAGGGCAATCCAACCGGCCAAGGCGTTTTCGAGTACTGGTGGGCGTCGCCGAATGTCTATCGCAGCAAATGGACCCGCGGAGATGCGGTGCACAGCGAATGGCATGCCGCCGACGGTAGAACCTTTACTCAGACGAAGGGCGAGCCATTAAGTGTTTACGAATACTGGTTGCGAACGGCATTGTTGTCTCCGCTCCCAACAGCGGCCGATCTCGATTCCTCGACATCGATTCTCGTAGATCCCAACCCGTCGTCCCCGGGTGCCCATACGCGGTGCATTATGATCGTTCCGGCTGAAATCAAAGAGCACGATGCTCGCACGTTGCCATTCGGCACATATCCTGACTACTGCGTCAACAAAGTAAAGCCGCTTCTTCTGGGTTATTATTTCTTCGAATCATTGCTGATTAAATACTCAAACTTCGCTGATTTCCAGGGCAAATCGATGGCCCATGGGGTTTATTTCGTTGCGGGGACTCATGAAATTCTCAGCGCGAAAGCCGAACCGGTCGAATCTATAAACTCGACCGACTCGGCGCTGACGCCGCCTCCTGACGCCGCTATGCTGAATCTTGACAAAGCTCAGATCAGCACTGAAGCTGGATCAGCGCTTGTTGTGAAGAGAACAGCTCCGACTCTTACGGATAGCGCCAAAATTGCCCCTGGTCAGGGCAAAGTAGTCTTGCGGACAACGATCGGGACCGACGGTGGGGTTCAGGATGTGCGTCTTGTTTCCGCGCAAACGCCTTCTCTGGCTTTGCCTGCATTCCTTTCGGTTTCCCAGTGGAAATTCAAGCCTCACCGAATCAACGGCGAGCCAGTCATTGCGGAAACGACGGTCGAGGTCGATTTCACATCAAAGAATTAAGCTGGCTTAAGAGGTTCCCGACTCCATTGTCGGAAATGCAGACGCCTACTGTCGAGTTTCGATTGTATTTCTGGATTCAAAGTGTGAGGGTGAGGAAATGCTGTCCTATTGCGGCGGACTAACGCCATCGGAATGCTCTCAGCGTGTGGCTGACCGGGCTGAGGCTATCTAGCGTGCTTCTTTTTCGGCTGAATCAACGATTTCACTTGGATGACATACCGCCTTGTAGGCTGATAGAGAATAGTAGTGCGGGCGCGCAAACTTCCAGGACCGCTTACGGCAGGTATCATCGCAGAGTTTTGATTTTCCTTTGCACACTCAGAGGTTGCTTCTGGAACGCTCCGGGTCGACTTGATGATAAAGGCAATGTCCCGGGTGGTCGATAAAGCCGGGCGTGGGGAGCGCGGCAGAATCTCCAAAAGTTGCATAGCCGAAACGACGAAACGGGAAACGAATCGCTGGCCGGTAAATGCAGCGAGTTACCGGGAGTTGCGGACAGCGAAATGAATCATTCCGATGCCGATCGTTTGCCATTGCCGGTAGACACACCCGATTCTCCGACGAGGGAATTTCCGGAATTGCCTGAAGAGAGCGGCGGCAATTGGAGCACTTTCCTGGCATCGGTATGGAAGTTGGCACGGCAAAAGTACTATTGGTCGCCCACGCGGGTCTTCCGCATCGTTTGGACGATGGCCCGGAACATTCCGACGCAGATTAGAGTTCTTCGCGTCCTCTCCCGGCCTGCCTACAGGCAACTGATGAAGGTTAATCCACGATTCCCTCTGAAGTATTCAGGATTGGACTACCTTGCGCGGGGGTTAACGGTGAAGCAGCAGGCGGAGTGCTTTATCCATCACTACCGGCGCTTGCCCGATGTACTGCCGGAAGACGTGCTGGTGAAGGTCCTGCTTGAAGATTTTCTGCTCGATGAAATCCACGAAGGGGATGCCCGCTTTACCGTGACGATGGGGCTTTCCCGACCTTGGGATGACGAGGGAGAACTTTCGCTCAATTTCGAAGTAAATGGAGAAGTAGTATTTATCCTGTCATTCACGATCGTTCCGGGCTGGGTTGTGCAATCGGAGGCCCAAGAGGTTGTCCTGGTCTCGCGACTGCAGGGCGTGAAAGGATCCTACGACGAGATTCAACGGGCGACCAAAACCATGTGTGACGTGGCCCCGCCCGCGCTCTTGTTTGCTGCGCTTTGCGGCGTCGCTGAGGCATTTGGAATCGAGGCAATGGCGGGGATCACCGGAGCCATGAAGCCCGAATTCCACTTCTACGAGGGTGAGGCAGCGCATATCGAGCAGGCTTACGACGGTTTCTTTACGGAGTTAGGGGCAACCAAGGGTCGCGCCAATTTCTATCTTGGGCGAATGCCGCCAGAAGAGAAGCCGATGTCCTCTATTAAGCAAGGACACAAGATCCGCACAAGAAAGAAGAGAGCCTTCAAACGAGCGATCACGCAGCGGATTTACCTGTTTCTTTGTGAAACCCAAGAACGCTAGTTGGCAGACCCGTCATTGAGCAATATCTGAATGTCAATCAGGGTTGATCTGATTGCATTCGAATCAACGTCCTTCCTGAAAACGATTGGGCAAGCTTACAATAAGCCCGTTGCCCATCGAAGAAGTACGCGCCGATTCCGGAGAAGTCAGGATGCCAGGTTCGGCGTTCACGCACATGCCTGCGCCTGTGGGTTCTCTTCTTTTTCTGCTGCTTTGCTTTACAACCGTCACCGTTTGGGTCAGGCAAGCATGGGCGCTGCAATGGTTTCAAATCGGAATTTACGCATTGGTCGTTTTTCAAGTCCTCAAAGTCAGTCGTCAGAAAAATGAGGACATCGCAGATGGGGTGATCCCGCTGCTCGTTTACCTGATACCGTTATGGGGCATAATTCAGATCGTTTTCCACACCACCACGTCGAGCTTTGAGACGCGCGGAGAAGTTCTTCGCTGGGGCGCCCTTGCTGGAGTTTTTTATCTGAGCCAAACTGTGACTCGTTCCAGGGCCGGCCGACAAAAGTTGCTCAATGCGACTTTATGTTTTGCGACGGCAATGGCTGTATTGTGCCTAATGCAGCTCAATACTTCCGATGGCCGCATACTCTGGATCTTTCCGACCAATTTTCCGAGTATCTATGCGACGTTTCAAAACAAGAACAACTATGTGCAGTTTGTGGAGATCGCTCTGCCTTTCGCTCTTTGGTGCGCAGTGCGAGAGGGGTGGCGCTCATGGTGGTATGCGCTTGCGGGAGGAGTCCTGTATGCGTCTGCGGTCGGCGTGGCTTCGCGCGCCGGTTTTGTGCTTTGCACGGGAGAACTGATCACGATACTTACGATTGGGCTGGTGAAACTACGCCGCTCTGCAATGCCATTCACATTTCGCTCGGCAGTTGCGGCCGTCCTGATCGTGCCTCTTATCGCGGGCGTATTCGCGTTTGCAGTTGGCTGGAAGCGCACCTTGGACCGATTCAGCGATGCCGACCCGTTTGTGATTCGCCGTGAGTATTTCCTGGGCGCTCTGGAAATGGCGAAACACCGGCCGTTGACGGGATATGGCTTGGGAACTTTTGAGCAGGTTTACCAGAAGTACTCGATCAAGGATTTTTATCCTTTCTACGCTAATCATGCGCACAACGATTGGGCCGAGTTTGCGGCGGAGGGCGGCTTGCCGTTTCTCGCGCTGGTTTCGATTCCCTTTCTCGCCGCGATTCCATTGGCTTTTCGGAATCCATGGGGGCTTGGTTTAGTAGCTATCGTGTTGCATGCGTGCGTAGACTACCCGTTTGCGCGCCCCGCGGTGTCGGGTTGGATGTTTATGATTCTTGCTGCTCTATATATGACACGAAAAAACGACAATGATTTGCCAAGCAATGCGTCGGATTCACTGGTTAGGTGAATTCATGTCCATTGCGTCATTCTTAGGAGCGTGATCCACGGAGATGTAGTGAAGGAAAAACGCGAAAAGTGAAAACATAAAGGCAAAGACCGCGAACGCGATAACCCTGCGAAAACGGCGTCTCTTCTTGATATGCGTGCTGAGCTGATCGGGCTGGAACTTGCCAACAGGTTGATCGGCACCGTTTGCAGCAAGAGGCGTCAATCGGAACGCGAGAAAGCGATGCCGGCACTTTCGGCACCTGAAGGCCCTTCGCCCCCAAAGCCGCTGCAGACCGTCTTTCCAACTTGAATCGCGAGAGTGTCGAATGTCGGGACTACTGCATTGTGGGCAAGTCATGAAGCTCCTGATTCGATGCTAACTGATGTTACCACTAGTGTCCCAGAGACTTTGGGGGTGCCGAGACTTCGGTTGTATGTGAGGCGGAGTCGCAGAAGCTGCTCGTCTGGCCTGACTACAAAGGGCAGAATCACACGAGCAAGCGGATCGCTCGAAAGAGACACAGAGCTTGCCAGGATATTGTCCGATCTGGATTCAAGGATCTGCCATTGGACTCCGGTATCAGGAAGGATGTTGCGCGTATGGTAGGAAGATTCCAACCTGTAGTTCCCCGGAGGCAAAAAGATGGTCTGTTCGGCAATCACGCAGTTTTCCGGCTCGTCTCCGGCGAATTCAGCTTCCAGGCCGATCGCTCCAGGCCAGGAATGGATTCCGTCATATGCCGGGAAATTCCAATCAAAGTCGACGGGCATTGGATCGCGCGAGAATTGAGGATTGTTGGGAAACGATGTGTCGGCTTCGACCCAGTGCAGGCCGATGAGTCTGTTCCATAGAGCATTCGCATCGATGGGATCATTGGCGTGGATCAACTTGTCGAGAAGAGTGAAAAGCAATGTTTGATCCGAATCCTGCGACCCGGTGCGGAGCAGAGTGAAAGCCGAATTGACAGCAGCGGCCGGCCGATTCTTGCCGATCAGGAAAACGATGTACTGGCGGACTACGTCAGGGTTATCTTCAACGAGGTTCGCCTCAAGCGATTTCGGATCTGGAGATACCCGCCAGCAGAGTTCAAATAGACCTCCCATGTCGTCCGCGGGCGTTTCCATGGCTCGATGAACCCACATCCAGAATGCGGGCAGGTTGTCGCGGCGGAAATAGAAGTTGGCGAGGCTCCAGCGCGGTACGTAAGTACGGTCGACATCGAAAGCCTGAAGGAGGAGTTCCTCAGCTCGCTTAAAATCGCCGTCGGATTCATAGCGCAGGCCCAGGTCGATGGTTGCATCACTGTCGTATCGATTCAGCCGCAATGAAGTTTCAAGCAATTGCTCAGCGGAAGATTCGTCCAAACGCGCAAGTTGGACGTAACACCACCAACAGTCTGGCTCAAGCCGGATAGCTGCTCGAACGGATTCCGCGGTGCCGTGCAGGAACAGTGCGTCGGAACGCGCAATTATCCAGGATTTCCAAATCCCGAGCAGGCAGGCGCACACCACCAATGCGCGCACAACCTGAGCGAAAATTAAGTTTCGATTGAGCATCCAGGCCAGTCTTCCGCAAAGCTTAACATCCGGGCTCTCTTTCTCTAATAGTTCGGCAGAGATTTCACATATTCGTAACAATGCATACAATTCGTGCGTTCCACCTGGCGGTTCAACGCGCGTAAATAAAACTGCCAGCCGACATATTATGCAGGGACCACCGGAACAAGAACCGGCAGTTTGTTGTGGGCTCGTGCCGGAAGATCGGCCTAGAAGCCGTGGGCGCACTTATTAGGTGGATAGCTGAGTCCTGGGCAGCATAGCGGAGGACCAGTTCCCCGATACGGGCAGCAGGGTACCATCTCATTCTGGTTACAATTGGCGCCCAAGAAGCCGACGACTTCGGTCCTTGATCGACCGATGGAAAATCGGTCATCTGAAGGGGACTTGCCGTCGAGTGGGTTGAATTCCAGCGGATGCCCCGGATGTACTAGCGCGATGGGCCTTCCCGTTGCGTCCTTGACTTCCAAGTCTCCCGTCGCGGCAGCGATTCTCACAGTTTTCCCAGGCGCGATGGAAATGAAGCCGCTGGAATGCGCCTGAAGGGGCGCAACACTTATTCCACCCGCCTCAACATGGAATGAACTCGTTGAGCTGAATTCAGCTTGTCCGCGTTGGAGTTCGAAATGGTCGCGGTGCAGAGTCCCGCGCGAGTCGACAGAGAGACTGACCACGGCATCGTTTCCAAGCCGTAGATCTGCGATTGACAATGCGCTCTGACCGGTCTCGACGACGGACCCATCAAAGACGGTGCCACTGCCATTCACCAAATAGTCGTCAATCTTCAACTCGCCGCGTGAGGTTACACTCCCGATCGAAAGTGATGCAGCCATCGCGCAGGCGCCTGCGCACAACGCCGTCAAAAAACTAAGCCCTTTTAGCATTGTGGCCTCCTTGGAGCCCTACTTCTAACTTCCCGATGTGTGCTTACTTCACATATATCCTAAGTCGAAGAGAGGCAATGAAGCTTCGGAATCCACTTCAAAAATTAATATGAGACTACTGGCGTCTGCATAATGGTGGACGCGTCATACATTTGTCATGCAAACTGTGTTTCTTCATCTCCGGGGATGATCGAAACAGATCCAAATCTGCCTCCGGATCGAGCGCATCTCCGGAGGTCGGCCGAATAAATTCTGGTTAAATCACTTCATGCGCCAAGTGTGGATGTTCGCCGTCGTTTAATCTGTCAGGGCAGCTCCCAAGGAACAGCCCACTCAATCAAGAGCGATCAAACGGCTTGCGGGAAAGCGATGATCCAAGGTGTTTTTCCGGTCGTATTCATCGGGAACCGGGACAGAGATGACCCTGTGGGACCATACGAGGAAGAGTCGCGATGAGCGCAAGCAGTAACACGCATCTGATAGCAAACAGCACGGAACCTTCTCCTGCAATTGTGAGTTCGGCAGCAAGCGGATCAGGAGATCGATACAGGCAGCGAGAGAGCGTGGGCGCAAGCCCACTGATATGGTCGTGGATCGGGTTGTTGGCCATTGCGGGTTCACTCGGATTCTATCTCCAACTCCCAAAGCTGTGGGAAATCTGGACGACAGATCCACTGCGGTCCATCGGGATGATCATACTGCCGACGAGCATCGTTCTAATCCTTTACGTTTGGCGCCAGAGCGATTGGGAACTGCGCGGCTCATGGTGGGGATTGGTTCTCGTGGCTCTAGCATTTGCGCCAATAGTCAGCGCGCGGCGTCTGGAATTCTTCTGGCTCGTTCGGGGCGTCAGGGTCAATTTCATTCCAAGCGTGTTGCCAATCTATCTGTACGCGGGGGGCATCCTATTGCTCTTTGCCGGGGTTCGCGTGTGGCGCGCGGCGTGGTTTCCTCTTGCGCTCCTGCTCTGTATTCAACCCGTTCCCGATGCATTTGTTCATTTTCTAGACCTTCCAATGCAGGACGTTTCGGCGTTCATCGCTCGATCGTTTGCGAACCTTCTTGGATTCTCCCCGACGAACGGCGAGTTGCTGCGCCTGATGTTTGCCCCAAATTTCGGAATGTTCATTGCTCCCGGCTGCGACGGCATGCGCGGAGCTGTCACGCTGGGATATGGGGCCCTGATTCTCGGTTTCCTGAAACGCCTGTCCCTTCTGCGGTGGTCCATCTATGTTGTCGGGGCATTGCTTCTTGGACATCTCTGCAACCTGATTCGACTTTGTGGATTAGTTCTGTACTATCGGGTCGCAGTGGGTCACTCAGCTCTTGAAGATGCAGCGAAGCAGGCGGACTATGTAATTGGCGCTTTGCTTTTTTGTCTAGCGGCTTTACTTTTCTGGATCGTATTCAGGAACGAAGGCGAAGCCGGCACAGCCAGTATCGCCCCGAACTCTAAGGAGCGAATCCGCGCCAGCGACCGGGAGAATACTTATTGGAAAACCATAGTCCTGGCCCTATTCGTGCTCGTTGCGATGGTATCGGCTGGACGCGCAATACAGATAAGTTCTGAGAAATTGGCATTTGCAATGCGTCGAGGTGAAATCAGCGGAACGGAACTAAATGGTCGAATGCCAACCCAGGTCGGGACGTACAGACTGGTTCGGGTCTGGCAGCAACAACAAGCCGGCGCCTTGGTATTGGAAACCGCTGTATTCGAGAAAGCGCAATCCGGAGAGATCGAAGTCGGCATATGGCTGGCGCCTAGTGAGCACAGCATTCAGGAAAGCCTGATGACTCACGGAGAAAACCCAAAACTGAGGGCTGTCACTCGGTTCACCACGGCAGCAGGGCGAATTGTTCCATTTAGCATGGCACTTTACGATGACGGCATCACCGACACTCTGACCGGTGATACGTATTGCAGTCCCTCCGCATGCCAGCTAGGCTCGTTTAAACCGAAGGAAGGCTTACACCTTGCGATTACTAAATCTGTGGAACAAACTCCGCGAGGCAAACGTGTCGTCCCAATTTTCTTCAAGTTGCAAGTACCCCACACCGACTCTGGGAGTGAATCTGCTTACAAAGCATCGTCGATTGAATGTGAAGATTTTCTCTCTCATCTCGACTTGACGCAACTAAGCCAGAGTTTTCAGTGACCAGCTCACGGCCCGATCTTGTTACAAATTCGAGATCTTTGGCTGTTCGAATTGCCAAAGTTTGTTGCTTGCCAGATCGGCGAAGCGCCATGCCTGGCCGATCAGGGTGCGTAGAAATGCACTCGTTCTCGCTCGACAATTTCACGTGTATGCATGAGAGAGTCTTTGCCACACGGCACTAAGCCCACCAATCAAACCCTGGCTAATATTGTCATCCAATTGTCGTACACTTTTGTTCGCCTGTTAACAATACGGTGGGTTCCTTCATTAAGAATGGCATAGTTTCCCTCGTGGACAATTCCGATAGTTGAGCTTGAGAAATCCGCTAATGAGGGCAGGTCGTCGCTCGAGAGAATGACGCACTGGTCCCCACAAAACCCTTCACGCGCGGCACTTGATTTGTCCTTTGGAGGGTTCCAGCAATGGGACTCACGGGGGCGAAGCCTGCGCGATTGCATCGGGATGGCTCACTGCCCGCGAGGTAAACATCGCTCGTCGTTTCCGTTCATCGCGATCTCCACAATCGTCTCGCAGGTTCAAACACAAATCCTTGATCACAAGTTCGAAATAACATGACTGTTCTAAAAACCCGCTCGCGCATGGTCAGCGTGCGGCTCTCAGAAAACGAGTATCAGGCTCTTCGGCAGATGTGTTCTTCATCTGGCGCGAGAAGCGTATCGGATCTGACGCGAAGCGCGATGCATGCACTTCTAAGCGGGACCACTCGTGAAGAGATGCTGCACATGCGTTTGAACGAATTCTGTGACCAGATGAACAGCCTGGGCCGCAGAATTGAGGAACTTGTGGAGAAAGTCGCCGCCTCAGAGGGGCGGAATTGAGGGAATTGCAATGCACACTCCGGCTTGAAGCCGGTTTCTAAACGTAAGCTGTTGAGTTTGACAGAAATTCCAAGAGGATTCTTCGATGAGGCATCTTGCAACTATTTTCCTGACCACGGCCATGGCCGTGTCAATTGCTGCACAGCAGCCGCAGCATATGCCCAATCAAGCGGGTGCGAGTTCGGTTTCCACGAATGGCCCGTCCGATCTTCCCATCGAGAGAATCGGAAATGACGATCTCATCGGGATAACGGTTTACGATTCGCCTGAGCTAACCCGCACGGTTCGTGTTGACTCGAGCGGAGAAATCCGTTTGCCAATGATGCGACAGCCCATCAATGCCAAGGGGCTTTTCCCGGCAGATTTGGAAAAGTCGATCGTGTCAGCCCTGATCGCAGAGCATGTCCTCGTTGATCCGGTTGTGACAGTGACGGTTGTGGAATATCGCAGCAGGCCGATCTGCGTGGCCGGCGCAGTTCGCAATCCTGTCACATTTCAGGCGACCGGCTCGACGACGTTGCTCGACGCGATTTCTCAAGCTGGAGGACTCACAGAGAATGCCGGACCGGAAATCCTGGTAAGTCAGAGAGCGGCGGGTAGCGACCCGAAGGACGCTGCTTTGGTCCGCCGAATTCCCGTGCGCGGTTTGATTAACGCGGCAGATCCCTCAATGAATTTGATTCTGCAAGGTGGAGAAGTGGTGCGCGTCCCAGAAGCGGGTAAATTCTATGTGCTCGGGAACGTACATAGACCCGGAGCGTTCTCGATCACGGACGGATCTGAAAGCACAGTTTTGAAAGCCCTGGCGCTCTCGGAGGGTCAAGATCATTTTACCGCAAGCGTCGCCTATATTTATCGTCCGGAAGTCGCCACAAATGGTCGCCAGGAAATTCCGATTGAATTGAAAAAAATCCTGGATCGAAAGGCGCCGGATGTCCCTCTCTTGCCGAACGACATACTCTATGTCCCTGAGGCGACCGGTCGCAAGGCCACGCTGACAGCGCTGGATCGAATTACGGGGATCGGCGCAACTGTTGGCACCACTCTTATCTACGTCTATCACTAACTGGAATCGAGCCAAAGTAATGTCAAGACAGACAGCCTTACCAGTTGAAATTCCAGTGCGACCCTCGTACTTCCAGCATGTACAGTCGCCCTATGCAACTTATCCGCCTGCGCTGGATATTGAACCAGTTGCACCTTCGGTGCCCCTCTCGCATTACCTCTGGATCTTGCGACGTCACCTATGGATGATGGTTGCGTTTATCGCAGCCTGCGTATTTGTGACCTTCATCATTTCCGCCAGACTGAAGCCAATCTATGAATCAACTGCGACCATCGATGTGGATATTCAGGCTCCGTCGGAGGTTGTTGGCCAGGACTCGACGCGCTCAAGCTCCTACAGGAATCCAGATCAGTTCCTCGCCACCCAGATCAAACTAATCCAATCGGACGCAGTGTTGCGTCCAGTGGCCGAACAATTCCATCTGATGCCCTCTCCCGGACAACTCAACGGAGTGACGGCGGAGCAGGCACAAAGGAGCGCAGAAGCACCTGTGGGCATAGGAGGTCTTAAAGTGACTCGACCTCCCAATACTTATTTGCTGCTGATCAATTACCGTTCAACCAACCCGCATTTGGCCGCAGACGTCGCCAATGCAATTGCAGAGTCATATTTAGCGCATTCCTACGCAATTCGAATCGGATCGTCGGCCAGCCTATCCTCGTTCATGGAAAAGCAGCTTGACGAATTGAAAGCAAAGATGGAGAAGTCTGGACTCGCGCTCGCCAAATTTGAAAAGGATCTTGATGTTGTCAATCCTGAAGAGAAGACCAATATTCTATCGGCACGGCTGCTGCAACTGAACACCGAGTATACGAATGCACAAGCGGATCGGGTGAGCAAGGAAGCTGCCTGGAATGCGATCAATACGGGGTCGGTCGAGGCGGCAGAAGTCTCCTCGCAGGGGCAATCGCTTGCAAAGCTGACCGACGCGTTGAACGAGGCTCAGCAGCGGTTCGCGCATGTCAAGTCCATCTTCGGAACGACTCATCCCGAGTACCGGAAAGCGGCATCCGATCTGGCGGAAGTGCAGAAGGAGTTTGATGACACGCGGCGAAGCATCGCCGACAGAATAGCCGTGGAATATCGAGAGAGCCAGAACAAAGAGCAGATGCTGAAAAAAGCGCTGGCCGATACGAAAGCGGAATGGGACAGTCTGAATACTCGATCGTTTGAATACCAGCAGCTGAAGCAGGAAGCGGACGCTGACAGAGCGCTCTACAACGAACTTATTAAGAAAATTCGCGAGGCCGACATTAATGCTGGCTTTCGAAACAACAATATCCGCATTGCCGATGTTGCCCGTCCTTCGTTGCACGCCGTTTTTCCGAACATGGCGGTCAACTTGTTATTGGCTCTGATCTTTTCGAGCTTGCTTGCTGTAGGTGCAGCGTTGCTGCTGGATAAGCTCGACACCACGCTGAGGAACCCCGAGGAAACAAGCAGGTTCCTTAGGACCGACGTGATCGGATCGCTGCCTTTGGATCAAGGCGCAGTTGTATTACCCAAATCTTCGAAGCCGGAACTCGCAGAGACTTCACTGGTACCGCAGGACGCATCTGGCGACAACAAGGACGGGCGACCCAGATATTACCGGGCGATCTCCGGTTTCGAAGAGGCCATAAGAACGCTCCGAAATACCATCCTGTTGTCCGATTTTGAGCAGCGATTACAGTCGATCACAGTTACCAGCGCAGAACCCGGAGAGGGGAAAACAACACTGTCCGTGCACCTTGCAGTAGCCATTGCAGCGCGTGGCAAGAAGACGCTGCTTGTGGATGGGGATCTTCGGCGACCAAGCGTGCATGCAAGGTTTGGATTGACCCAGCAGCTTGGGCTATCCAATGTGTTAACAGGCGAAGTGACCTGGAGGGAAGCGTTGCTTTCGGTTGATGGCAGGCCAAATTTGAGTATTCTGCCTGCGGGTCCTGGATCACATCGTGCCGCTGATCTGATCGGTCCGCGTCTTTCCGAACTTTTGGACGAGTTCGCAAAGGAGTTCGCTCTTGTGATCCTCGATTCGCCACCTCTTCTTGGTTTTGCAGAGTGCCTGCAAATGGCGTCGGCCGCGGACGGTGTGCTAATTATCACGAGAGCGGGGGAGACCAACAGAAAGGCTGTCGCGACTGTTGTGTCAACGCTGGAGAGGATTCGGGCCAACATCATCGGGGTCGTTCTAAACAGAGTCACTCAGCAAACCTCCAGCGATGGCTATTACTACTATGGCTACCATTACGGCTATCAGCAAAACGAAAAGGGGAAGTAGTCACAGTTTTTTGCGACGTTTCCGATTACGGATACTTCCAAGCCCTAATGACAGGCGGGCCGCGACCTGAATAGGCACGGAGAAAAAATGAGAATTCTCATCCTTGGAGCAGGGTGCACCGGGCTCGGTGCAGCATATCGTCTGCGTGAATTAGGGCACACGGATTTTCTCGTACTCGAGCAAAACGGCTATCCGGGGGGGCTCGCAGCATCATTCTTGGACGAAAAAGGATTCACCTGGGACGTGGGTGGCCACGTCCAGTTTTCCCATTACGATTATTTCGATCGGCTGATGGACAAGGCGCTGGGGCGAGCCTGGCTCAATCACATGCGCCAATCGTATATCTGGATCCGTGACCGCTATATCCCCTACCCTTTCCAGAACAACATTCGTTCATTGCCTGCGGCGGATCTCGCGGCCTGCATGCGGGGCTTGATCGCCGCCCGTCAGAATGGACACGCCGATCCAAGGAATTTTGAAGAGTGGATCATCAAGTCGTATGGACGAGGCATCGCCGATATCTTTCTCCTGCCGTACAACATCAAAGTATGGGCCTGCAATCCATCGGAGATGAGTTTCGATTGGGTTGGTGAACGCGTGGCCAACGTTGATTTAGCGCGCATTTCGGATAATATTGTGTTTGAACGGGATGACCCGGCGTGGGGACCGAACAATACTTTTCGATTTCCGCTGCGAGGGGGGACGGGCGCCATCTGGCGAGCAGTTGCGGATTTGATTCCAGCTTCGCATTTCCGATATAACTCAAGCGCCACCAAGATATGCACGGACACACGAACGGTAATCACCTCAAGCGGTGATGAGTACGACTACGATGTGCTCATCTCGACCCTCCCGATGGACAGAATCGCTGCACTCATCGGCGATCAAGAGATCATCTCTGAAGCTTCCCAGCTCCGCTATTCCGGTACTCATGTGGTCGGAATCGGGATTGAAGGAAGTCTTCCGGCGCATCTTAGAGAAAAGAATTGGCTTTATTTCCCCGAAGATAACTGCCCTTTTTATCGCGTCACAGTATTCTCCAGCTACTCGCATCATAACGTCCCGGGCGAAGGTTACTGGTCGTTAATGGCTGAAGTAGCAGACTCGCGGTTTCGCCCAGTTAATCAATCCACGGTTGTTCAGCAAGTGCTCGAAGGTATGGTAAACACGAGACTGCTTGGCGCAAAAGACAAGATCGTTTCCACCTGGCACTACCATGCCGCCCACGGCTACCCGACACCAACGGTCGATCGGGACACGCATATCAACAGCGTACTTGCCAAGTTGAAATCGTGGGGCATTCTGTCGCGCGGACGGTTCGGCGCCTGGCGCTATGAAGTCGGAAATCAGGATCACTCTTGCATGCAAGGAGTTGAAGCGGCGGATTGCGCGCTTTATGGTGCGCCTGAGCTAACCTGCTGGCACCCGAATCTGGTCAATTCTGGGAAACACCGCGACCAGAGGACCATGATTGGCGCAGCGAGCCAGTCTCCATGTGAGTTAGTGCATAGTTCCTGAAGGAACACGGACCCGGTGACACTGCTTGCACTCGGCGTGCCAATTCCTGTTGAATTGATTGGCGCGAAGCCAGCATGAACTTGCGAGTCTCGACAAACTGAAAGAGTCCGCGCTTATGGGTGACATCTCGACTCCAACCGACGCATTGGCTGAAGCATATGAGATCCAGGCGAGCGTCCAACCACCTTCGCGCGCCAAAACGATCCTGTGGAATTTCGGCAGTCTGAGTGTGGGCGCAGCAGTCAGCCGCCTGGCCGGCCTAGCCACCAATGCAACTCTGGCCCGCCGCGTCTCTGCATCCGGATTCGGTGTCGCAGGAATTGCTCAAAGCGTAACACTCTACTTCAGCCTTCTCTCGGATATGGGGCTTGGAACCGTTGCAATTCGGGAAGGCGCTCAGAATCCAACCAAATTGCAGCAAGTTATCTCTTCTACAATCGGGCTTCGGCTAACACTTGCGTTCGCACTAATTCCCATTGGTCTCATCGCCGCGCAATTCCTGCCATATTCCGCAAGTTCGAAGAATCTCTTTCTCATCTATCTTCTGACCCTGCCTATACAGGCACTAAGCGTAGAGTGGGTCTTCCGCTCACTGCAGAAGATGTATCTGAATACCGCTCTGCAGATTTTTGGCGCGCTGCTGATTCTGGTGCTCACCCTTGCGCTCGTGCGTCAGGCAAAGGATCTGATTTGGGTGGCTGGAATCGCGGCAATCGCGGCGGCTATTGGCGCGATTCTGGGCTTTGAGCTCCTGCGGCGCCAAGGGTATAGTGCGTGGCCCACTTTCTCCCTTCGTGAAAGCGCTCACCTGCTGCGACAATCGCTCCCACTCTGCGCGGTTTCATTTGCTGTTACGTTGTACGCGCAAACAAACAATCTGATTCTCGGCTATTACCGAAGCGAAGCGGAAGTCGGGTTGTATGTCGCCGCCACAAGGCTCATTCAGGTTTTTTACTACCCGATATGGCTTTACTTCACGGCAATGGCGCCGGCCCTGATGGAAGCGTGGGCCGTGTCCCGGGATAGTGCAAGATCTCTCGTATCAAGCTCAGTGCGAATCACATCGATCATAAGCATTGGAAGCGGGCTTGTTGCAGCGAGCCTTAGTCAGTGGGGGATAAGGACGGTCTTCGGGCGTTCGTTCGATGGTGCGAGTTCCGCATTCAACATTCTTGCCTGGACCGGAGTCATCATTGCCATTGGCCACAACTGGGATGAACTCGCCGTGGCGGCGCGGAAAAATCGGATGCTGCTGCAATCCACGTTCCTGGGAGCATTTGTGAACCTGATGGTGTGCGGACTTACGGTATCACACATCGGAATTCGCGGGGCGGCCCTGGGAAACCTGTCCGCCGAAGTAGCCGCGCATGCTTTCCTGCTTTATTCATTCGGCTGGCAAATGGGTCTATCGGTTTTGCGCGAGGCGATCAGGCCCGCACTCGCCGGCGCTGGAGCTTTTGGGGTCATGTTTGCGACACGGAATATTGGATTGCCCTTTTGTCCGGTGTTAACTGCGTCCTCCTATGCGGCATTCCTGCTCCTGATCGGTGGCGTCACTACGAACGATCTCAAGAGGGTGCGTGCCGTCGTCTCCTCGCGAAGACTCAATACGACCTCAGTCTCCTAGGCAAGCCCGAAGCACAGATCTCCGATACTCGTTGAGCAAACGCCGAACCGGCACCATCTGAAAGCCAACCGGCAATTATAGGTAACAGGTGACCTAATGCAATTGAAAGAAAAGAGCTACAGCCACCAGCTCATCCGGACCGGAAACATAGCGCGCCCTCCGGCGGGCATCGCGCGCGAGCGGATGCCATGGCTTCCGAAAGCAAGCGATGCGCTAATTGTCGATGTCGGGTGTGCATGGGGAACGCTGCTTCTCGAATTGCGGCAACTGGGTTACAGCAATCTGGTTGGGGTTGAACTCGACTCGGAGTTGGCAATTGAAGCGAGCGCCAGATGCAGCAGTAACGGTGAGACGATTCGCATCGTTCGCTCAGACGCTCTCGAGTTTTTTAGGAATACAAATCTTCTCGCGGATCGCGTCACCATGTTTCACGTGCTGGAACATTTTTCTCGAAAGGATGGCGTGCGGCTATTATCTGCAATCAGGACACGCCTGCATCCGGATCGAGGGCAACTGGTGATCGAAGTTCCCAACATGTCATCGATCACGGGAACGAATATGCAATGCAGCGATTTGACACACGCAACCGCGTTTACGGAGTTCAGCCTAAAACAACTTTTGGACAATGCAGGGTTCGAAAGTGTTTCTGTCATCTGCAAGCCTCCGGCTTTGCGCTGGTGGAGGATAGGACGGCAGGGCTCAGGTTTCGGCTGGCATGCGAATCGGTGGATGCACACGATGCTTTATGCCGTTACTAATTCGGGACCGCACCCGAATTGCTTCTGTCCCGCCCTACTGGTTACAGCAAGCTAAGGAAGCAGACCGATAGAGCGGTCAGCGTGGCGAGTGCAATGATCAGGATTGTCTATGACGGAACGATCTTCACCTCTCAGACAAGTGGGGGCATTTCGCGTTATTTTTGCAAACTGATTGAGGAGATGGCACGCATTCGTCCGGATTGGACCTTTGACCTGCATATCGTCGAGGATGGCCGTGAGCCTGCGCGACTACCGGCGGGCGACAACATCCAAATCACAAGGCGCAGACATTTCCGTCCTGGATGGTTTTGGTCACCCATCAATTATGCCAATCGGCAATTCAAGATTCGAAACGCGCAGCCGGCGATCCTTCATTCCACGCTGGCGAGGCCGTTCTCCTTTTGTCCCTGCCCGTTGGTTACCACGATTCATGACGCAATTATCGAGAAGCTCCCGGAGTTTTATGCTCACCGAAGCCACGCCCGGGCCAAGCGATGGTGGCGTTGGTCGGCTCAACGCGCAGACGCGGTACTTACCGTATCCAGAACCTCTCGAACAGACATCCTCGACATTTGGGCTCCTCCTCCATCCAAAGTGCACGTCACCTACCCAGGAGTTGAAGAAGCCTTCAAGGATGCTGGTTTTGAGAAAACTTCGGATGTGAGTTCAAGGTTCGCCGTGAAAAGGCCGTATCTTTTGTATGTCGGGCACCGCGGTGAACACAAGAATTTTCAGGTTCTGGCAGAGGCAATCAAGGATTCTGCAGTCGAAGACCTCGATTTAGTTCTCGTCGGAGGAGCGGATCGAGTGCCGGAACTGGAGGGGTGGTCCGGCGTGAAGCGAAACCGGTTGCATCATCTCAAACGTATAACGGACAGCGAACTCCGTTCCCTTTATTCCGGAACAGTGGCGCTTGTTTTCCCCTCTCTTTATGAGGGGTTCGGCTTTCCACTCGTCGAGGCCATGAGTTGTGGTGCGCCGGTAGTGTCGTCAGATATTCCCTCATCGCGCGAGGTGTGCGGTGATGCCGCCGAGTTCTTTCAGCCCCGCGATCCGGCCGACTGCGTAAAGGCCATCCTGCGCGTTCAGGATCAAAAGAAAAGAGAGTCACTGATAGGCAGCGGCATTGAGCGGGCGAAGCTGTTCAACTGGTCCTCCTGTGCGAATGAGACGATTCGAGTTTATGAAGAATTGATCGCCGTTTGGTCGTCAAAAGCAACGCGGGATCACGCTTCGCCGAGGAGTAATTCGTGGGAAAGCCTTACCTAGCAAAGATGAGGGCCGGGTATCGCGAGGCCAAGCGCGTAATCAAGCATGGCCCGACCTACCCGTGGCGAAGGTATATCGCGCCGGCCAGCATCCTGCATAAGCAAGCGATTCGCGTGGAGAACGCCGGAGATGTAACGCTGTGCGTGCTTACCAGCCGCAACGATTGGCAGCCGTGCCTGTGGTCTTTGGTGAGTTTCTATGAGTTGACCGGCCTCCGGTTGCCCCTTCTGATCTACAGCGATGGATCGCTGGACGGCAATCACGTCGCCCGGATAAAAAGCATTTTCCCCGATGCCAGAATCATAGATCCAGCCGCGGCCGACGCCGCGGTAGCGGGTTCGCTTTCCCAATTCCCAAACTGCAGGGGATTTCGTTTAGCTCAGCCCTGTGCGCGACGAATCATCGATCTTCCAATTCTCTGTAAATCAAAGTCGATTCTGATGCTTGACTCGGACATATTGTTTTTTTCACGTCCTGAAGAACTTGTCGGTCAAATTGAGTCTGCACGTTCCGGGCGCTTCGTTTTCGAGCGCGATATGCAGGACGCTTACTTCGATTCGAGGGCGAGTATCAGAGAGAGATTCAACATCGAAGTAGCTGCGCAAGTGAATTGCGGAATCATGTTGGCAGACATTTCCAACTTCGACTATGCACGGATTGAGGGTTGGCTCGGTCTGGCTGCAATCGAGAAGCACCCCTGGGCTGAGCAAACTCTTTGGGCAATGTATGCGGGGCAGGGTCGGACCACTTTCCTCGGAAAAGAATACGATGTCACCATGTCGGAGCAAATCAAATCGAAAACTGTGATGAAGCATTACATCAAGCCAATTCGCGATTTCATGTACACGCAGGGAATTCCGCATCTGATCCGCTGCCTCGATCAGGGGCAAAGTTCACGGGGATGACCCTGACACGGGGAGTCACTTTTGTCCAGGGCGGGTTTGCAAGAGTGGGAGGCATTGAGACCTTCGCTGCAGATCTACTGTTGGCCCTGCGCGCCCGTAAACTTCAGGCTGAATTTGTATGTTGGAGTGGAAGCGGGCAGAGCGACATTCCAGCCCTGAGAGATCTGGCGAACTCCGGAGTGAGAATATCTTTGTCCCGCTTGCGCCATGGATGTCGCTGGGGATGGCCGGACAAAGCGATGGTTCTGCGTAGCTGGAAGCAACTGGCGGAGTCTGAAATCCTGGTGTTCGGGAAGCTTCTTCACCCAAGCGCTCACCGTCTCATTCTTCCTCTCCGGAAAAGGATGATCCTGATAACCCCTTATCGCCCGACGGAGATGTGGAAGGAGCAACGGCCAGACAGCGAGATCCTTGACTCATTCGAATCGATCATTGGCCAGACGCACGCATTCGAGGAAGATTTACGACGATTCGGATATGAGGGGAAGACCTTCTCGCTTCCATACCTGCCGCCCGACGTTCAAAGCCCGGGTGGTTGGCCAGCGACTGCGCAACTGCAGGTCGGCTTTCTTGGACGCCTCGTTCCGGACAAGAATCTCAAGTACTTGATTGTTTCATTCTCAAGGCTCAGCGCGATGGGAGTCGATGCGCAACTGCACATCTTTGGCGATGGCCCTGAACGGCATATGCTTCAGTCGCTCACCAACGAAATGAATCTCGATGCACACATCGAATTTCATGGGAACCAGGGCCGAACCGCGATTCCCGCTGCAATAGACAGTTGTCACATTTTTGCTTTCAGCTCAATAACTGAAGGACAGTGCCTATCAGCTCTCGAGATACTGGCACGCGGAAGGCGCGTTTTAGGAACCCCGGTTGGGGCATTTCCCGAGTTCTTGACCGGCCTCCTCGGCTCAGTCGCACCGCTCGACGATCCAACAGCCTTCGCAACCGCACTTAAGGCGATGGCCAAGCCAGTCCTCGAGGGAAACATAACGCCGGCAGACATTCAGCAAGCCTACCAAAGCCGATTTCCGCGCGAACAGGTGATCGAGGGATATTTGCGGGCATTCAGCTGTTCCGATTTGAGAGACCAAGAGAATAGGGCTATATGATCTGGATTTCATTCGCCGTGATGGTTGGCACAATCGTCGGGTCGCTGGCGTTATTGCGAAGCGACCGCGGAGATGCTCTCGGCATTCCGCTGATTGCTATCGGAACGTTTGCCTTCCTCTATGTCATTCAGCCATTGGCGCTTATTCTGACCGGGAGCAGCGGCATCTTTCTAACGGATGTGCAGTTTTCGAAGGGAGTTCTCATTCCGGCCCTGATGCTGGCTTTCTTCATGTGGGGCTGGTTGCATCCCGGCAGACAGAAGCAGCAGGCGGTTGCCCCCTGGGACCCGCGAGCGATGTGGTGGACCGGATTTTGGGCGGCAAGTGTTGGGCTCATCCTGTACTTGATCTTTCTCGAGCGATCGGGCGGGATCACCGCATCTTTCAGTCAAGCGCACGGCGGAGCGATGGCGTACAACCAAAACACTGCGTACATCTACGATGGGCCATGGTTGATGCTGAGCGGTTCAGCCATGATGATGTTCGGAGATCCGAAATCCAAATCGCATAGATGGAGAAGTCTGGCGCCATACATTTTTCTCGCGCTCTATTTCCTATCAGCGATCCTCACGGGCAGCCGCGGACCGCTTTTTGCGGTTGCAACGACATACTTTGTGGGTAGCTCTATCGCTCTACGCAAGAGAGTTTCTTTCGGGCAAGCCGCACGCATGCTGCTGCCGGTAGGTATCGCGGTCCTTCTGATCGTGGGGTACAGAAGTGTCCTGCATCTGGGTGAGGAATCTTCAGCGGATTCCGCCCAAGTCGACCTTCCTTCGGCGGAGACCGCTCTTGAAAATGCAGCGAGCCCGAGCGAATACGACAAGGAGCACGACACTGCAGCTCAGGAGTTCCTTTTTCACGCGGCAACGATCGAGGCAGTCGATCAAAGCGGAAGGCTGGAGTTCGGCCTGAGCTGGATCCAGTTTTTTTTCATCAATCCGATCCCGAGAGTCCTCTGGCCGGACAAGCAGAATCCGGTTTGGACCGGAGTCAACTGGGAGGACATCAACGAGTATACGGGCATTGCCATTTCTCCCGGAGCTGCGCCGGGAATCGTTGCTGATTTGTATGCGCGCTTTCACCTTTTCTCCGCGATCTTCTTCTTCGCGCTTGGTGCAGGTCTCCGGTGGCTGTTTATGGCTGCGCGTAACCTGAGTTCACCGGTTACGGCGGTTGGTTACGTCATGGCGTACGCGGTGAGCCTGAACATGTTTGCCCAGGGATTTGGCGCCACCTTTGTCCCGTTCGGGTATTCCATGGCGCCGGTTATAGCTTTTGCCTGGTTCACGAGGCATAGCCGACGGAAGGCGCAGCTGCACCAATCGAAGATGAATCTGCGCCGGGCCGCAGCTTTGCACAGCGAACAATGGTCATCGTAGCTCAGCTCGGCGCGCGCATGCATTACGCGGTGCCGGCGATCCTGCATAGAGCGGGGATGCTCGAGCGGTTCTATACCGACGTCTATGCTCCGCGAATCCCTAAACCTCTGCAAGCGCTGGCGACGCGATATGGGCCGCCGTCGTTTCGGCGATGGCTGGGACGGGTGCCCATCGATATTCCAGCGGGAAAGATCACTTCTTTTGACCTGATGGGCCTCGAATACAATTGGCGGCTGAGGCGTGCGATTTCTGCAGGATCTGCCACTGCAGCATACCTTTGGGCAGGCCAGGAATTCTGCCGACGCATCATCAATCGTGGCTTGGGGAGCGCAAGCTGCGTTTACACATTCAACTCCGCGGGACTCGAATTGCTTCGACACGCCCGCTCACAGGGGGCATTCGCGGCAATGGAACAGACCGTGGCTCCAGGCGCAGTAGAGGAAGTACTGCTGAAGGCAGAACAGTTGGACTATCCGCAATGGGCGCCTGTTGGAAGACCGGACCCGCATCGGCGCGCTTTACAGGAGCGTGAGCAAATGGAATGGGAGGCAGCGGACCTGATTCTCTGCGGCTCGGAGTTCGTTCGCGACGGGATTCGGGCGAGCGGCGGACCGGCCGACCGCTGTCGCGTGGTTCCATACGGTGTCCGCCCGCCTGCGACGGCTCCCGCGAGAGACTTCCGCCACAGTCCTCTGCGGGTTTTGACCGCCGGTGCTGTTGGCTTGAGAAAAGGCGCGCCTTATGTGCTGGCGGCCGCCCGGTCCCTGAAGGGCAACGCAGAATTCCGCATGGCGGGAGCACTCGATGTCACGAGCCACGCCAAGCAGCTTCTCAGCGCCCAAGTAAGTCTCCTCGGTGCAGTGCCAAGGTCGGAAATTCACCATCAGTTCGCATGGGCGGATGTCTTCCTGTTGCCTTCGATTTGCGAAGGCTCTGCGACAGCCTGTTATGAGGCACTCTCGTTTGGGCTCCCTGTGATCACGACTCCAAACACCGGTAGCGTGGTGCGCGATGGCATAGACGGCTTTGTTGTTCCAATCCGCGATACCGAGTCCATCATCGAGAAGCTGGAGCGATTTGATTCGGATCGCAACCTTCTTGCATATATGTCGCGCAACGCCCGGCAACGCTCAGCGGACTTTACAGTGGAGAGATATGGGGAACGACTCTTGTCAAGTCTTGGCGCCATCAACGGAGCATCTTAAGCGCCTGGCGATAGTCTGGGCCAACTTCGGCCCTTATCACATGGCACGAATCCGGGCCCTAACGCCTTATTTTGAGATGACGGCCATCGAGCTGGCCAGTTATCAGAGACTGTATCGATGGGAAAAATCGGAAACCGATGTGCCTGTGCACACGCTTAGAAGTGGCGCTTTGGAGGACCAGAACCAGTTGGGTGTCGCGTTGGACCTGTGGCGGAAGCTGAGCGCGCTCCGTCCCGCGGCTGTCCTTGTACCCGGATGGGCAACGCTGCCCGCGCTGTGCGCTGCCTTATGGGGACGAGCGCACGGTATCGCAACGCTTGTAATGAGTGAGTCGAACTTCGACGATCACCGCCGGAATAATTTGGGCGAAGCAGCAAAGCGAGCCTTTGTTAGGGTTTTCTTCGATGGCGGGATCGTAGGCGGCAAGCGCGCCGCATCTTACTTGCAACATTTGGGAATTTCGTCCAACAGGATCGCACGCGGATATGACGTTGTAGACAATGAATTCTTTTCGTCTCGTGTGGCGCGTCTCCGCAGTGAAACTGACAGTTCCGGAGCCGGAACTGGTTCTCCGTATTTCTTGTTCGTCGGCCGTCTTGCGCCAGAAAAGAACGTCTCGACGTTGCTCGACGCTTTTGGAATGTACCTGGATTCCGGTGGGAAGTGGAAGCTGATAATCGCCGGCGATGGGCCGCTGAATAATGCTCTGCGCGATCAGGCGGATTCTCATATCCGCAGCGGGGCTGTCACCTTCACCGGGCATAAGAACAATCATGAACTTGCCTCGCATTATGCATCCGCGGGCTGCTTTGTGCTGCCGAGCCTGAGAGAGCCGTGGGGCCTGGTCGTCAACGAAGCAATGGCCTCTGCTCTGCCGGTGATCGTCTCATCGCGTTGCGGTTGCGTAGACGATTTGGTGGAGGACGGATCGAATGGGTTTGTCGTCGATTCCAGCACCGCATCGAGCATAGCCGCGGCGTTGACGCGCATGTCCAACCTCGATTCGGAGACACGAGTGAAGATGGGTGAGCGGTCCCAGTCGATCATTGCAGGCTATTCCCCGGAACGCTGGGCTCGAGAGGTCCATCGGATCGTGGGCGCCGTCGGGAAGGACAATTCAGCTAATGAGTTATGACCACTCAACAATTGCCTGCTGGGGAGGTTGAGCCGAATGTGTCCTTCGCAAATTGGGCTGCGCTTCCTCACCGCTTCGACTCCGCGGCTTGCCAGCGAAGGGATCCAAGCTCAAATTCTGCAATCGCGGACGAGGCTGGTTTTTCTAACTGGGCCGGTCTCTCGCGCTGCGGGCGGCCTCTTTGATGCGGTACGGAACCTTGCGCTGGAAGTTGAAGATGGGAATCTCTATTCGCCTTCAGTCATGGGTCTCCGCGAGCCCAATTTTGAACGTGACCAGCCTCTGTGGGGAAAGGTTGAGACCCGGGCATTCCGGGTGCGCGGCCCTTTTTTCTTCGGTTATGCACCTGAAGTGTCCAAAGCATTGCATTTGAAGAATCCGGCGCTGATCCACGTTCATGGCCTATGGATATATCCATCGGTTGCAGCAATTCAATGGTCGAGTCGCAGCAAACCATATGTAGTTAGCCCACACGGAATGCTGGATCCGTGGGCATTGAGGAATTCGCGATGGAAAAAACGTATCAGCGCCGCGCTCTATGAGAACCGTCATCTGCGAGGAGCCGCATGTCTGCACGCACTCAACCGTCCGGAAGCCGAAGCAATGCGTGCCTACGGGCTCAAGAATCCAATTTGTGTCATTCCAAACGGGGTGGAGTTACCCGTTGAGCCGGAAGCAAAGTCATCCTCGCGGGAAGAAACTTGCAATCTTCTGTATCTGGGAAGGATTCATCCGAAGAAGGGTTTGACCCTGCTTGTGGAAGCATGGTGCAGAGTTCAGCAGGCGGCCCAAGCATCAGGATGGCGCCTGATTATTGCAGGCTGGGATCAACTTGGACATCGGTCGGAACTTCAGGCGCTCGCTGCGAAACTGCATTCGGGATCGAGTATTGAGTTTGTTGGCCCCCGGTTCGGAGAGGCCAAGTCAGCCTCATTTCAGAAAGCGTCTGCATTCATTCTGCCGAGCTTGAGTGAGGGATTGCCGATGACCATCCTGGAAGCGTGGTCCTCGCGGTTGCCCGTATTGATGACGAGAAACTGCAATCTCCCCGAGGGTGCCAGGGCCGGAGCCGCCATCGTGATGGAGGCGCATGTGGAAGGCATTTGCGGAGCATTAAGCAAGCTCTTTTCGATGGACAGGGTTGAGCGCGAGGCCATGGGTGCGAGAGGCCGCCACCTGGTTGAAGAGCAGTTTCGTTGGCCACGCATTGCAGACCAGATGACGCAAGTGTACGACTGGGTTCTTGGCGCCGGTCCGCAGCCCGCTTGTGTGCTGAATTAAATTTCGAGGAACGCGCTTGTCCCAGCTGGATTTATCTTCGTATGACAACTCCTGGTACTCGCCGGGCCGAAGCAGTGCGGTCAGGGCATTGTGGTTTTTTGCCGGAGCGCCAATCGTACGTTGTCAATTGCTGCCGTTTTCCTCGGTTCGGCGATTCATTCTCCGCTGTTTCGGCGCGAAGGTGGAACGGGGAGTTGTGCTCAAGCCGGGCGTGCGCGTGAAATATCCGTGGCGGCTTTCCATCGGTGCGCACAGCTGGATTGGAGAGGACGTTTGGATAGACAATCTCGTTGAGGTCAGGATTGGTGCGAACGCCTGTCTTTCTCAGGGCGCGTACCTTTGCACTGGGAATCACGACTGGTCCGACGAGTTCTTCGGACTTCAGGTGCTTCCGATCGTGCTGGAAGATGGCTCCTGGGTGGGCGCAAAAGCGTTGATATGTCCCGGCGTAACGATTGGACAATGCGGCGTGGCTGCAGCAGGAAGTGTGGTGACGAAATCCATACCGGCGTTTGAAATCCGCTCTGGAAATCCGGCGCAATTCGTGAGGCGGCGTATCTTTCGCCAGACCGCGCGCGGTTCAGAAGACCGCGTCACGGAATACTCAGATGCAAGTCCGTTGAAGTAAGAAAGCCCGATTGACAGACCAAGACCAGAGCGCTCGAGCTCGATTGTGAAAATCGCGTTACTGAGCGAAGCGACGCGTTCAGTATCGATATTCAATTTCTCTAATATTCACGGGGGATCGATATAAGTGGGCTTATCGTAGTGATCACACGCCACACGCGGATCGTGCTATTGAATCAGTCTTGTTTAGCCGACTCCATCGCGATCGGCCATTTCCCAGAGTGACACCGCATTTCTCAAATATGAAAGCACTTGTTTTTTATCACTACCTCTATCCCGACGACGTCATCAGTTCCGTGCACTTTAGCGACCTTTGCCAAGGCTTGGTGGAACGGGGCTGGGAAGTCACAGGGTATTGTTGCACCCGTAGTTGCCGGGATCCTCTCCTTACGTTTCCGCGGTCGACTACCTGGAATGGAGTGAAGATCAGGAGGATATGGAGACCCGGGTTCTCGCAGTCAAGTTCACTTGGGCGTCTTCTGAACTCCCTATGGATGATCGCTGCATGGAGCCTGCTCGCGTTCAACCCTTTGTTGCGCGTATCTCAGTTGGTAATTGGCACCGATCCTGTCTTGAGCGTTCTTGTGGCTCTGCCCTGGAAACTGGTTCGACCACGGGTACGAATAGCCCATTGGTGTTTCGACCTTTACCCGGAAGCGGCGATTGCGGACGGGCTTTTTCCTGAGAAGGGGCTGATTGCCAGGACGCTGAGATGGATGTTGAAGGCCGCGTATCGTCAATGCGATCTAGTTGCAGATTTAGGTCCGTGCATGAAGGCTCGTTTGACCAAATACGTAGGAGCACAGCAGCCCTCAACGACGATACCTGTCTGGGCAATTGTGGAGCCGGAGGCTCCAATCGCGGTTGACGAAACGGAGCGGCAAGGCTTATTTGGCGATGCCAAACTGGCGTTGCTGTACTCGGGCAACTTCGGCAAGGCACATTCCTACAAGGAGGTGTTCGATGTCGCCGGCGGTTTTTTGCCGAGCGAGGCCAGATTTGTGTTCGGCGCAAGAGGGAATCGCGTGGGAGAGCTTGTCCAGGCAATTAGGACAGGCCCGCCGAATGTAAAGATGGCTGAATTCGCCACGCTAGAGGCTCTGGAAAAGCGGTTGGCAGCAGCGGACATTCATGTCGTAACGCTGCGCTCGGAATGGACAGGCGCGGTTGTTCCTTCGAAGTTCTTTGGAGCTATCGCGGCGGGACGGCCAGTTCTCTTCATCGGCAGCGCATCTTCGGGAATCGCCAGCTGGATCGAAGAGTTCCGTATCGGTTGGGTACTCGATTCCGGGCGCGCGCCGGATGCGAGTTATCAAATTGAGGTTGGACGAATTGTTAGAGAGTTGAAGGAATTGGCTGAAGACAGGACTCTGCTGGAGAAGATGTTCAGTCATTGCCACAGCGTCTACCAGGACAATTTTTCAAGACAACGGACGCTGGACCAATGGAATCGGGAGCTAGCGGCATTGGTATCTGATGACGCAAAGTTATTTGGCTTGGGATTGAGCACAGTTTTGCCCGATCGTTCGTCCAGGCTTGGAAATCCGCCGCTCTTGAATTCACTCCGCACAAAACCAGTTGGCGAAAGAGGGCACAGATCATGAAGAGAATACTTGTCGCTCGTGGCGGCGGATTCATCATTATCCAAGCTGGCGCGCCGTGCCGAATTTCTTTCATTCGCTAAGCTGCAGCGCTCAATTTACATGAGCCGGTTTGATTCCCATCCGGCAATTAAAGATCGGAATGTCGCGATTCTTTGAAAGGTCTATAGGGGTGGAACGGATTCTTAGGATGGAAGAGGCCAAAGGTCACTCCACCCGACTTGTTTTCAAGCTCACTTCACCCGCAATGGAAGGCAGAATATGTACTCGATGATCTTTCTCGCCGCCGCATCCTTTGCGTTGTCTCTGATGCTTACCCCGCTATTCCGGGACATGGCGCTTCGGCTTAAATTGGTGGACAAGCCGGACAACCATCGCAAGATTCACAGTCGGCCCATCCCCCGGATCGGAGGAGTCGCAATTGCAGCGTCTGTTGCGGCAGCATTTGGTCTGTTATTCCTTTTCAGACTGAGGGCAGGGCTGCTCCTTTCGGCTGACGCACCCTTTGCGCTTCGTCTACTGCCGGCGGTCGCTGTTATCTTTTGCGTCGGACTGGTCGACGACATTTTTCAAGTCCGGCCTATGTATAAGCTTGTCGCGCAGATTGTCGCGGCAATTCTGGCTTGGGAAAGCGGCATACATTTGAGCTCCATCGGGATGCACAATTTCCCGGTGATATTGAGCTTTGTGCTAACGATCATTTGGATTGTTGCATGCTCGAATGCAATGAATCTGATTGATGGAGTCGACGGGCTCGCGGCGGGCGTTGGATTGGTTGCTTCGGTCACTACGCTCATTGCTGCGCTTTTTCACCACAACATTGAACTCGCATTTGCGACGGTGCCGCTCGTTGGTGCATTGCTTGGGTTCCTACGGTTCAATTTTAGCCCGGCGTCTGTGTTCCTAGGCGATTGCGGAAGCCTGACGCTCGGGTTTCTGCTCGGCTGCTACGGCATAGTGTGGAGTGAGAAGTCGACAACTCTACTCAGCATGGTCGCGCCGCTGATCGTGCTCTTCGTCCCACTTCTTGACGCGAGTCTTGCCATCGTTCGGCGATTCCTTCGACAGCAGCCGATATTCAGCGCTGACCGTGGGCATATTCACCACAAGTTGCTTTCCCAAGGCCTGCCGCCTTGGCGTGTGGCGCTGATTCTCTATGGTTTCGGCGGGCTCGCGGGTGTGGCTGGCCTCATCCTCACCGCGAAGCAAATCACATACCATAGCTTCGTTGTTATTATCGTTCTTCTTGTAGCCTGGCTGGCCATCCAGCATCTTGGATATTCGGAGTTGAGCGTCGCGGGCAGAGCCGTTTTCGGCGGAGGATTCCACCGGCTGCTCAATGGGCAGCTCAACCTCGCAAAGTTTGAACAGGAATTAATGGCGAGCCACACGATCGAAGAAATCTGGGAACTGCTCTGCAGAGATAGCCCCGAATTCGGATTTTCAGTAATCGAGTTACGTATCGATGACGAGGTTCAGCTCAGGAGAACCGGTAGGGGCTGGCAAATTCGAGTGGATTTTCCAGGTCGCGGTTACGTCGTTCTCAAGCGCGCAAGCGGATCTCGAAGGTGGTCTGCCGCGGGAGTCCCGTTTATCGATTGCATCGAACGGGTGTTTTTCAAGAGACTTGACGAGTTGAAACCGCGCGAATCGGAATTGCCTGCATATGCTCAAGCTGACTAGTTCCCGCTTGCAACAGCTTTGGGCCCTGCTCGTAGTAACAATTGTGCTCGCGTCACTGTTGCCTTTCTTGGGTATTCAAACCAACATTCTCGATGCCTATTTCAATGCCCACTGGGTTCACTTTCTCACTTATGTAGCCGTATCGATTCTTCCGTTGCTGGCTTGGCGGCGAAATACGGGCTTGGCTATCTCGATGGGGATGGCGGTGCTTGGAACAGGATTGGAGATAGTGCGCGCCATAGAGGAAGTGCGATCGCCTGACATTCAGTACATTGTGATCAATACTCTTGGGGTCGCGGCCGGCGTACTATTGGGGTTGAATATCTTGACGCTCCGTTCTCGCAAGAGTCAAGCTGACACATGATCTATAGATGGTCGATTATTAGCTGCCTGGGTTCTTAAGTAAGCTGATCCCGGATTAGAAATCGCACGAGACATTTGAACCAGGTGGAGCACATTGATTGCTCATTATGACGATTTCAATCAATTCCCATCTCAGCTGCAATGCGATTGAGTTGAGCCAGCCTCGTTTCCACTTCCTTTAGCTCTTCGAGCATCGTAGTTACTCGGCTAAGATCGCAAATGGCCGGAACACTTTGGAGCTTTGGAAGCACATTGTCAATTCCATTTCGAAATCGGACCACGCTTGAATTCTTCAATGCACCCCCGATATCGCACAAGGACTTGCCAGCTGCCCTCAACTCTCTCTCGAGCGCAGCCCGGCGTCTTTTCGCCTCACCACGCTCCTTTACCAGTCTCAAGATTGCGTTATCTTGCTCGTCGATCATCATGAATAGAACCCCCAACACTTCGCATCTGAACCAAGCCGATAACGGGTCGTGGAAGGCTCGAGCGGGGCAACTCCTGTGTTAGCTATGGAACTTGAGGCGGACCGATGAGCGGGGTTGTCACCGGTGTTGCAGTGCCTAGAAACTGTGTAATTGTGTCCGAGCCGAAGTTGGAGACCCAAATATTCCCACTTGAATCGAGCGCGATGCCGTAAGGCTCATGAAGGTTTGCGTCCGCACCGAAGCCAGACGCAGGGGAGAGTGGCTGGCCGGGACTTGCGCCACTCGCCCCCTGCAATTCAGTCAGGGTTTCCCCCTCCCAATTCGCCACCCACACGTTCCCCGATCCATCGACTGCTATTCCATTGGGATGCTTGATCCCCCCTCCCGTAAGATCGCTGGATACCACTGTTACCGTTCCGTTGTTGTTCAGTTCCAATTCGCTGATGCTACTCGAAGAATAGTTGGCAACCCAAACGTGCCCTTTCGACGCGCTTGTTGATATTCCGATTTGATCGGTGGCAATGCCGGAAGGCGCATCCCCACCGCTAGCAATCACGCTGATAGTCCCTCCATTCGGGGATATCGAAACTACCGAGCCGGGACTGTCTGATCCGTTTGCGAACCAGGCATTATGGTTCGCATCAATCGCCACAGCATCAGGACCTGCGAGTTGGCCTGGGGTTCCCCATCCACCGCTTGCGGATATTGCAGAACCGGTATTGGAGAGTTTGGAGGCGGTGCTATCGCCCTGGTTGGCGGTCCAGATGCTTCCATCCGTGTCCGTGGCGACCGCTACAGGGAAGTAAATGCCTCCTCCATAAAACGCGGAGCCTACCTGACCGGAGCTGTTCAGCTCCGAGACGCTGCCCTGGCCGCCATTCACGCTTGTCGTCTGTTGATTTGTGACCCAGACGCTGCCGTGAATATCAATCGCCAACCCGTAATTCTCCCAAAGCGTGCCATCGGTGAATCCGCTCGATGACGACAACGGCTGGCCTGTACTGGAGAGCTCAGTTGCGGAACTGCAAGGACTATTTGAACCACAGAAATTCGCAGCCCACACATTTCCGAGGGCGTCGATCGCAATTGACGCAGGAAGGTCGAGTCCGCCGCCATTAAATGTTATGGCAATCGTCCAGTCGTTGGGAGCAAGGCCTAAACCCGGCTGGAACGGTGACTGCGGCGCTACTAAAGCAAAGAGGGCGGCAACATTATTGGACGGATTCCGGGCAATGTCCAAAGCGGCGCCAATCGTGTCGGTCGGAAGCGATCCCGATGGAGGCATGGCCGCGCTAAAGAGTGCGTCGCATGCAGTGGATCCCGAAGAATTGATGCAGGATGCCAGAATGTCGGCCAACGTGTAAATCTTCGCCGTAGGCAGGAGAGCGCCCGTCGGGGCTGAAGTTCCTGGCGAAGTTCCATTTGATATATCAACAAGGCTATTGAAGTTCGCGAATGCGTTTGTCAATCCCTGTGCATTAGTGGAACTTGTACCAACCTGTGCCCCGGGGCCAAGAAACGGAGCCAGCGCCCACACAGACGCTACGGTTGTGACCTCATTCATGTTGATAAATGATAGCGAGCTGAGTTCGCCGCAAGGACCAAGAGCTGCCATCAGGGAGATGTAAGGATTGTTCGATCCAAGTCCAGGATCGCCTCCGGTCGCGACAAGATATGTCGGAACAGTGGAGGACGGACAAGTGTAGTCCGAGGCGGTGAATGTGAAATCGCCGTTGCTATCAGAAGTGATGGCCGGCGAGAGTAACGGTTGCGCCGAGACGCCATATCCGCTGGATCCCGCGGCATACAGCTGGATTTGCGCCCCCGATACCGGAAACTGTCCGCCGAGCGTCCTACCTTTAATGATAGCGGAAGCCGGCGTAGGAATCGGTTCCTGATCGATCGATCTGCTTCCACCGCATCCGGCAATCAATATCAACGAAAGAAGCAAAGATCCAATTGCGGGTTTCGCAATTCGAGTATTGTGGACTACTCCCCTCATTGTGCCCTGCTCCCGCTTATATGCCTCTTGATGCTGCCTGCTAGCACAACCTCGAACAAATAGTGTACTGTAGACAGCAAATTTGGCCGGCTCAAACCGGCATTTTCTTGAGGTGCGCCCCGTTTTTCCGCTGATCGTAATGAATTGAATTTCACCTGGGTAGGCAATTTGAGGATGTGACGCCTCGCCAGCATTCACAGACCCAACGCAATCTCGTTCCCGCCGGAATGTTATTGCAGTATAAAGAGGCTCCTGTGCTAGGAGCATGACAACCTGATGAATAAATGTCCAACCAAAGGTTGCTTGAGCGCTTCTGCAGCGAAGTGTCTCCATGGAGGTGTCGAGAAGTATTGGCGGTCAGCGTCGAGCAACGGCGTCTATTTCCGCGCACTCTCCGTCGGCTTACCGGATTCCGGTTGCAACTGACGCGAAAGCCATCCTGTTAGCCCGGCCGTCTTCCATGCCTCAGCATGCGCGGTCCTATCCTTATACTGCACCAACTTGTCGCTTGGAACCGCGGCGGCGATCTTGTCTCTTGCGGCGGGAGGAGTATTTGGATAATCCATAATTTGTTGTACGCGAAGCGCGCGGTCGTTCAATGCCGGGATGGAGGCAATCGGTTCGACGTAGGACGCCTTCTCCAGGAATCCCGGAGTAAGGTAGGTTGAGCGCTCATTCTCCGGAACGATAGGCGAACTTTTCAGCCAATTGGGCCAGTCGCCCCACGGGTTCAGCACATCGATCGCTCGGATCCTCGGATCCGCGGCCGCCGCGAGAATGGCAATGGAACCGCCTGATCCCTGGCCGAACATGCCGACTCCGTCGACGTTCAAATCGTCGCGCCGCGCCAAATAATCAATGATCAACTGCACGTCATGCGCTGAAGACGCCAGGCTCTCCTGCAATTCCGGAATAAACCACTCCTTCATGGGACGACCGCGAAAACGCTCGCCGGTCAGGGCCGAAACGAATCCGACAGCTGCCAATCCATTCTGCGTTGCGCCCAAACACCAACTGTCTTCCCTGAAGCGGTCAATGTCCGATGGGAAGCTGTAAAGATAAAGCACCACCTTCGGCTTGGCCACTCCGTGAGGCCTCACGATCCAAATATCGACGGGGTCTGCAGACCGCCACTGCAAGCGAATCAATTCGCGGCTGTAATTGGCCGTTTCCGCGGCCCCTATGCTGGCGCCATCGATAGCCGGCCGCAGAACTTTCCGGTCTACTGGCAATCGCGTCCAATCCTCCTTTCCGTTGTGGACCGCAAGCTCCACAGTTTGCGCGGACCCCAGGCCTGCCGATGCGCCGATGAAGATAACAAAGAGCAATAAGCTGCGAAACATGGACACCTCAACAAACAGAGATATAGGACAGAGGGCTTTCTATACCGATTAAAGCGCGCATCATCTCTTGAGACTGAATCGAAGAGATCGAATCGGACAATACTGCTTTCTCGAAGTAACACGGGCAGGCCAGCCTTTTGAGCCTTCCTGCCCGTGGGTGGTAAACCAAACTGCAAATTCTTACTGGCGGCGGGACACGTTGCCGGTAGATACGCCGTTATCGGCGTTATATTGGCCATCAGCCTGGTAGGAGTAGGGGAGACCGCCCACATCGCCACCAGCTTCCGCCGTGGCGCTGGGGTCTCCGTTGGCGGGCGTGCCTCCAGGGTAGGTAACTCCCGGGGGCGTAAAGTGAGAGCGTACAACTTCCATCTGCGAAACGAGGACAAAGTCGGGGTAGTTGGGAGTTACGAAGCTCTGAGCGTCGGAAATCAGTTGGGCTAAGGCAGACTGTTGGGCGGCAGCCGAAACCATGCGCAGGTTGGACCAGATGGGATAGCTTCCATCCTTCACGTGTGACAGGGACACGTTGCCGATCAAGTCGTCTTTAATGGTCGGAATTTCGCCATTCGTGTAGACCTCCTGAATAGGATCGACTCCATCCACGGAGAGATACTTGACGGTTCCGGGCGTTGCAGACGAGAAGTTCGACTGGCTCCAGAAGGCGTACCCAAGGGAGTCCGTAACGTTCTCGACCGCCGCGACCATGTTTCCGGTTCCGATCACGCGGCTGCGCGTGCTGTTGCCAACCGAGGTGCGCGTGTCCTGTTCCTGAAGTGGGTTGTAAGGAGTTCCCGTCCCCCATGTTTTTCCACTCGTGGCTGAACCATAACCTGAGTCGGGAGTGTATCCGACGGTGGCTCCGACACAGTAGGAGAGTGGATAGGGGCCGGAGTAGGGTTCATTGGCTGTCCCTGTGGCAGGGTTACCCGTGTTCACCGCCGCGAGCCCGATGTCCTGCGACGTCTGGCTCTCGATACTGTTGGGGATGTTGTACTCCATGGTATTGTAGGTTCCCGATACCGCTTCGCGAATCATCACGTTGATGGGAACGGTTGGCGTGGTAAAAGCCTGGGGCACCATGTCAATCGACGTTCCGTAGGTTCCGTCCAGATACCCGGCCAGCGTGCCGCGGTTGACATTGTTGACCGCGAGACTGCCGAGCCCGTTTACGTTCCTCGGACTCACGATGACCAGTATCGGCGTTGCGCCGAGCGACTGCACTACCCAGCTGTTGCCGGTCCCGTTCGCGATCGATGCATGGGTAGCCGGGTCGGTGCCCTGGATGGCGAAGTTGTTGACGTGGAACGACCCCCCGAGCAGTGCGTAGCCATTGTTAATTGTCCAGGTGGCGCCAGCGATCGTCGTGGCCACATTCGCGTCCGTCGTCTGCAGACCGAGGCCTACGTAATTAGTGCTGCCGCCGACGTTCTGGTTGCAGGGAGTGATGGCGCGAAGGGTCGCGAACAGCGCGTCTTCGGGCCGGATATCGGTTGCGGCCACGTTGATGCTCGTGCCCAGCCCCGAACCGTTATTGTTGTTGATTGCAGCTTCAACCGCGGACGGTATGTTGGTGCAGGTGGTCCCGGGAAGCGCCGTGCCGCAGGTGGCGGAAAAACTCCCGTTTGTGTTGACAACGCACGAAGGAGACGCGAAGAAGCACCGGTTGCCGAGCACAGAATCGGTGTTCATAAAGAAGTTGATGGAGTTGGCGGCGCCGCTCCAGCCCGAGCAGACACCGGGCGTGGCGGGTACCCAAGTGACCCACGCAGCGGCCGTGTCCGTTGTGCTTACGGAGTTCGCCGAGTTCGTAGTATCCGTGCGGGCGTCAACGATGTTGAAGCCCTTGGTGCTGTTGATAAAGATGCAGCCCTGTTCTAGATACGAAGCCTGGCCGGCTTCCTGGTAGCTCGCCGAGGAACCCATGATGGCGAGGTTTACACTCGCAGCGTGGAGGTTTACGCTGGCCGACGCGAAAGACAAAACCGCAGCGGCAACGACGAAGAGATATTTCATTTTCATAGTTCTGCTCCTTGTGTGGTCGTTAGATTTTGCGGTTCTCAAGCACAACTGAGGGAATCACCGCGACGGTTTCAAAATGTGAGGTGAAATTTGGGCCATGACGGCACAACATCCTCAGCCATTCCTTATACTGCGAGCGAAGCGTTGGCAGTTTGAATTTTTGGTGGAATTCTTCTGAATTAACGCAAAAATCACATCTCACGCGAGCGGTCGTTGCAACACTTGAGTTGCAGCACATTTCTTGCGCAATCTGTCAGACATTTGTATTGCGCAACTCTTCGATTGTCAGACGATTGCACTACAGATCGGCGTGATAGTAGCGAGTTATTTGGTTGTGTTCCGCGCTAACTAAAATTGACGCCTTTTTCATCTACGCTCCGGTGTAACTCAGCTTAGTATTCACGCAGGATTTCTCTGAGCCATTCGCTCCATCGTTGTCGCGAGAATGATGGCTTCCGGTTCACAACCACAAACAGGAGATGCCGTCGATGCGCGTTGCGGGGTTTGCATCCTTGATTCTCGAAAGCGATAACGTGTCGGGTAATTCCGGGAGCCGGACTTTTTCTTTCGTGACTGCCAAAATGAGTTTTGATTCAACAAGCCACATACGGTTCGCGCAGGATTGCCGCGACTGAACAAAGGAGCTACACCGTGAGCAAAACCAGATCGTCCCAAGTTCTAACAATGATGAGGGGTGTCCAGCGCCAGGTTCTTCTTCCGGCAGCGGTGTTGGCCTCTTCAAGCGTGCTGCTCCTGTCCGGGTGCGGCTCGTCCTTCAACCTCGGACCGACTACACCAGAACCAGCGGTGGTTGCTGACATGCACGGCATCGTGCACGGCGGCCAGGCTGCTGTTACAGGAGCAACGGTAAGCATTTACGAGATTCCGAACACAGCGAGCGGTGGCGCCAACCCTGCCGCGGGATATGCAGCAGCGCTTCCCACGGCTATCGGTACGGCTACAACAGATTCAAGTGGAAACTGGTCCGTCTCAGGACTTCCGTCCTGCGTCAGCGGTTCCGATGAAATCTACCTTGTGGCCTCCGGCGGCAAGGAAATCGGCAACTCAACGACGAACTCTGCTCTGGTTCTCACTTCGGTGGGCGGTCCGTGTGGAGCGCAGTTCACCTTCAACTTCGACATTAACGAAGTCACGACAGTGGCCACGGAGTTTGCGCTGGCCGGATTCTCCAGCGATTACCTGCACGTGGGCACGAAATCCACGAACACCGTTGGTTTGACCAATGCATTTGCGACCGTAAACAACCTGGTGAATCTATCCATAACCGGAGGCTCCGCGCGAACGGTGACACCCGCCTATACCACGGCGCCGGCAAACACCACACCCGATGTCTTTTCCAGCATCCCTCCATACGACACGATCAACACACTGGCGAACGTGCTGGCAAGCTGCGTGAATGCCGCTGCGGGCGCCAGCGATTCGGCGTGCACCACTCTGTTCTCGTACACTGGCGGTTCGAATTCGCTGGCTGTTGGTCAGAACGGCGTGCAAGGGCCCGTGGCCGGCAACACAGCCGATGCGGCGCTCTACATTGCGCACAATCCCGGACTTCCATCGTCCTCCGGTTTCACAGAGAACAATGTCGCCGCGGTTTGGGGATTACCCGCTCCGCAAGCGCCCTTCGGTCCAACTCTCGCCGCGGCTCCAAACGACTTCACTCTGACGGTGAACTTTGTTAGCGGTGGTCTGGGAGGCTCGTCGCTCGGCACCGCCGCAGGCGGAAATAACCTGGCTATCGACACGAGTGGCAATCTTTGGGTTCCCGACTCCAGGCGGAAGACGGTGAGTGAATTGAACAATCTGGGCGCGCCAATTTCGCCCACCACGCAGATCAGCGGCACCACGCTCATACAAGCGGGAGGCTACTCCGGTCTAAGTCTTAACTCGCCGGGCAGAATCGATACCGACTCGTCTGGAAATGCATGGGTCGCCGACGCCACCAACTGCTTGATCGGGCTCAGTCCCAGCGGTTCGCCGCTGACCGGCTCTCCCTTCACCTCAGCCTGCCCGACCACTGGCGCCAAGAGCGTGGCCGTGAGCAACGACGGCAATGTCTTCATTGAAGGCGGCAGTTTCATCGCGGCTGTTACCGATCCTGCCGGTGGGTCGGTGACAGGCTTCCCGGTTTCTTCAGGCTTTACCGACCTCACCACATTCATTGGGCCGGATGAGGCGGGCAACGTATGGTGGACCGACGGCGGAAATAACAACGGCGGCTACGTTACCGGCGCAGGCAGCGTGACCACGGCGTATTCGGGAGAGTTTGGTGGCGGTCCCCTCGGCTTTGGAGCCTTCGGTCCGCTAACCGGAAACGGCAGCAACGGCAGCCTGTCCTTGTGGATTCCCGAGACTTCGGACGATATCCAGCCTGTGAATGCGGTCTCCCCGTTCAGTGCTGGGAGTGAGTTTATTCCTGTTACCGGTGACGGAATGGAGGAGATTCAGGCCGATGGGATTGGACGATTCTTCTGGACCAACACCGGCCAAAGTCCTGTTCCTCCGAACGTGACTGTATACAACAGCAGCGAGACGCAGGTTTCACCTGCCAACACCGGTTACACCGGTGGTTCGGCGCTGACAAACCTCGATAGTCCGTATGGGATGGTCATCGATCAATCGGGCAATGTCTGGGTTGTCAATACGGTCAACTACAATGCATTGCACAAGACGGGACCGTATGGCCCGGATTACGTTGGCAATGGCTCCAGTGCAACCAACTTGACGGAGTTCGTCGGACTCGCGGCGCCGAGTCAACCCGTGAACGCGCTGAACGCAGCGAACAGTACTTACGGAGTGAAGCCCTAAGCCGGAACGGTCAGGCTGCGGAACCGGAACTCAGCAGCCTGCCCGTACTCAACGATTCATGACGCGGGCCCGGCTTTCGGCTAGTTCGAAACAGGCAGGCGGCGAAAGAGAAACTGCAACATTGACACATGGCCCAAAAGCCATCGAACTTTCAAGGAGAACCACCGTGAAGAAACTTGGATACATCCTTCCTGTCGCGTTGCTCATGCTAGCAGCGACTATGCGCGTAAAAGCGCAGGACGGCGGTTGCGTCGACTCGCCGGAAAACCCGACTGCAATCCTGGCTCTGGTTGGAATGGCTGCAGTCGGAATCAATCACCTGCGGAATCGCTTTGGCGGCCGCAAGTAAGTCCGGGATAACGACATCTCGCTTATTGGGATCCAAGATACGAACCACCGTCGGGCCCTTCCTGTTGACCGGTTGGACCTGGCGGTGTGCGTTTTTTGGGATCACACTTTCTCGATTCCCGCTCACTGGATTCTTTTCAGCCTGCTGTGACGGGGAGACCAATACTCAGGCTAAGCGGGCTTCGGCGCATCGCTGCAAGGGGAGCTTCATTGAATACTGGGCCGCGCACTGCAAGACAATCAAGACCTAGGGCGCGGTGCATCTACATTTATGTAGGGTCCGCGTTGCTGCTCGCGCTACTCGCTGGTTGCGCCAGCTCCGGAGCACCTGTCGTGGGGCCCATAGAATTCGTTGATAGCTCCGGCACATCGGTTCCTCCTCTTAGTTCGCTGGCCGTCAACGGAGTCGTGTACTTAGTCGCGACCGTTACCAATGACAACGAGCAGCTTGGAGTAAGCTGGACTGCCAACTGTGGTTCGCTGCCGCCGGGCGGCGGAACCAACGGAGTGATCAGCACGGTTTGTGGGGCCTTTTCTCCGGGAGTGACGGCGTCGGGTCCGGTTCCAACCTATCCCTCCACAGGCATTATCGCCGAATATTCGGCGCCTTCGGTGATCCCAAAGGGGAACACCGTGACCATCACGGCGCACGCGGTCAGCTTGCCATCGGTCACTTCGAGCGTGACCTTGACGATTGTGGCTGCAGGACAGGCCGCGACGCCTGCGATTGAGTCGCCTGCAGCGCATTCTGCGAAGAACGTAGAAAGCGTGGGACTCTAGCACGATGCGATGGCCACGCTACAAAGCGGTTGAGGGAAATCACCAACAAATAATGATCATGCCGACCGACAAACGGAAGCTGTCTCTTATTGGCTGCAGCTCCCTGCTGGCGAATAGGTCCAGCCAAAGACCACATCGCGTAGCTGTTTTCAGCACTGCGCGTGAATCCTGGATTTGTCTTCGGCACAACAGGCCGAATTGCATTGGCCGGCAATCCGTTCTATTGCTCTCCCTCTCGATCTTCATCGCGATCGTGGCAACCGGATGCTCCGTGGCAAGGCCGAGCCTGGGTGCAATTTCCGTGACGTCTCCGAATGGAACAAGCTCGGCGCAGGTGACTTCGGTCGTTGTCAGCTTATCGGTTGACGTCACCTTATCGGTCAGCAATGACCCCACGGGATTGGGCGTGGACTGGTCTCTTGTCTGTGGCGGAAGCGCGGTTCCGGGGTTCACTACGAATGTTTGTGGGACGATAACTCCGGTGCATGTCGGTAGCAACATCAGCATGGTGTATCTCGCGCCGGAATATGTCCCGATCGGAAACACAGTGACTCTGACGGCGAATGCGACGAGCGATCCGTCACAATCCGTCAGCGTCACGCTTACTATCCTGCCACAGCCGGTTGTTGTCGAGTTTTCTCAAGGGTTTTTGCCTCCCGCAGGCTTGGCGGTAGGCGGAACAGCCCAAATGGCGGCGACTGTAACAAACGATCCCACATACGCCGGGGTGAACTGGACCGTAACTTGCGGCAGCGCAGCGTGCGGTTCATTCAACCCAACGGTGACTGCCAGCGGATCGAACCTGGCTGCCACTGTCTACACTGCGCCAGCGGCCATCCCTTCCGGGGGCACTGTTACCGTAGCTGCCACCTCCGTCTACGACAGTACGAAGTCGGTGAGCGCGGTGATTCAAATCAATCCGATTTCGGTTGCCGCGACAATCTCGCCGAACCCGGTGCCGGAGGGCGGTCACGCGACGTTGACTGCAACCGTTTCCTGGGACCTGATGGAAGAGGGCGTCACTTGGGCTGTTCCATCGTGTACCGCTTCAGACTGCGGCACCATCACACCCGGTACATGCAGCGTTGGTGCAGCCGCAGGCACAAACAGCTATACGTGCACGGCAATTTATACGACGCCTGCGTCGCTTCCTGCTGGAACAACATCGCTGAAGGTTTCAGAAACCGCGACGTCGAAAGCCGATCCCACCAAGAGTGGAGCAGCCAGCTTTACAGTCGCACCACCGCCACCGATCAGCGTAAGTGTGGGGGCCACGCCGGCAGCTGTGCAGGTGGGCGGAACGACGTCGCTTTCCGCCATTGTTTCCTATGATTTCAGCGATTCCGGAGTGAACTGGCAGTGCAGCCCCGCATGTGGCCTTACCAGCAGCACAGTGCCTTCATCCACGACAAATACGAGTGCGACCTACACCACAAACTACATACCGTTTGTGTCGATTCCCGCAGGCAGTGCCTCTACTCCGGTTGTTGTAACGGCGACCTCGATTGCCGCGCCGGCAAGCGACCCCACCGGATCCGGCTCGACCACGCTAACTGTCTATCAGCCGATATCCGTTGCACTCACCACTCAGCCCGTCACAGCAGGAGTGCCTGCTACCTTCAGTGCAACAGTGACAAACGACATCGCGCCGGGAGGAGTCGATTGGACGGCTACAGGTTGCCTGAGCGCGAATTGCGGCACATTTAACTCCGGGAATCCAAACGCTCCTGATCACACAGCAAGCGGCGCAAGCATTACATACACCGCTCCAGCGAACATTCGATGGCCGAGCACGAATCCCACGGTGACGATTCGAGCGACATCAACTGCTTCCGAGACCATTCCACCTTTGCAAATGGCTTCGGCTCAGGTTGCTGTCACACCGACGACGTTTGTGCAATTCGTTCCGTTTGCGCCCAGCAATCTCCCGGTTGGGAATCCAAACGCATCGTCGCCCACGCTGGTTAATTTGATCGCGACCGCGGTCAACGACTCTACAAATCAAGGGGTGGACTGGACGGTGTCTTGCTCCGACGCAACGGTCGCGGCCTGCGGGCAGTTTTTGCAATCGCCGGAGATGGTTGCAACCGCAACAACCGCCGACGTCGCCACATCCTTCTGGCCGTATTCGGCAACAGTACACGCGGCCAGCGGCCAAGCCGTTGCCTACCAGCCGCCTACGCAGACGCCAACGGGTGGAACTGTCACGCTTACGGCGGCATCGACAGCGGACCCGGCCGCCGGCGCAGCCCAGGTGGTGACGATAACGAGTAACGTCACTGGCCCGGCATTGAGCGGCAAGGTTCAGGTTGGGAATCTCCCGGTGTCGGGAGCTTCGGTAGAGTTGGTGGTTGCGGGCAATACAGGCTATGGTTCTGCTTCGTCACCGCTCGTCATCTCTAACGGAGGCAATAGCGTCACCACAGCAAGCGACGGCAGCTTCACGATTCCCGCAGGGTATACCTGCCCAAGCCTGGACAGCCTTCTGTACCTTGTAGCGTTGGGCGGCCGGCCAGGCGGACCGCAAGGATCAACGAATCCGCAGCTCGGGCTGATGACGGCGGTCGGGCCGTGCAGCATTCTGAACGGCTCTGTAATACTCGTCGTCAACGAAGTTACAACTGTGGCTTCAGCATTTGCGCTCGCCCCGTTCATGGCGGCTGACTATGCGCATATCGGCTCCAGCAGCGCCAACTACAACAGCGGTCCGAATCTTTCCAACGCTTCGAACAACAACAACGGCCTGGCCAACGCCTTTGCAACCGTGAATAATCTTGTCGATATTACGACCGGACAAGCGCTTCTCATCACGCCGGCGGGCAATGGGACAGCTCCACAGGCGGAAGTGAACACCCTGGCCGACGCAATTGATACCTGCGCTGTCACGGCGGGCGGAGCACCGGGCGACGGCAGCGCATGCGACGCATTCTTCCAAGCATCGAACGTTAACCCACCTGGCGGCGCCGTTTCGACAACCGCTAACGCACCGACGAGTATTCTGCAGGCCGTTCTCGAAGTCGCCCAAGTGCCCAGCACGAACCGCTTAACCAACTCCGCAAGCGGCATGCCCCTATATTCTCTTGCGGCGAATCCTTCTTTCAATGCACCATTCCTTCCGATATTGACGGCTGCTCCATTCGACTGGAGCATTGCAATTACCTACACGGGCGGAGGATTGGAAGGCGAAGGCGCAGCAATTCGCGCACTTCCTTCGGGCATCGCGCTCGACGCCTCCGGGAACCTCTGGATATCGAACAAGAATATTTCAAGCGTAACGGAACTGACCAACACAGGTGCAGCTATATCTCCGTTTGCTACCGGCACCACGAAGGCCACTGCCGGCGGATTCGAAGGCGGAGGACTCATTTCTCCGCGCAAGGTCGCAATCGACCCATATGGCGACACATGGGTTCTTAACGGCAACAGCACCTTGAGTGAACTGGCCCTTAGCGGTGCGCCTCTAACCACGACGAACGGATTCAGTGGAGCAGGCAACACTGCCGATGCAGGAGCAGGAATCGCCATCGATGGAACCGGAACCGTTTGGGTTGCGGACACGGGAAGCCCTGGCGACTTAGCTGAATACGCAGGCTACCCTGGCGGCGTGGTCAATGGAGCTTCAGTCGCTACCGGAACACCGCTGTCGCCTCCCGGTTTAGGTTTTGTGAACGGCATCAACGATCCCAATGGAGCGATTGCCATTGACGGATCGGAGAACGTGTGGCTCCTGAACCAGGGCAACTACACGGCAGTAGAGCTGAGCAGCACGACCGGTCAACTGCTCGACACCGATCAAGGGGACGGCGTCGACCAATCGGGCCAACCGCTCACCCCACCTCAGTACATTCTGGGCCTGGGCAACTTTGGCGTTTCGATGGCAATCAATAGCGCGGGCGATATCTTCATCCCGAACAACACAGCGGGCGGAACTACCGATGTTATCTATGAGCTACTCGCAGGGGCATCCTCTTCGAATCAAGGCGGAATTGGGGAACAAATCAATTCCTCGATCGCTCCCATTTACCCACCGCTAACAATCGATGGGGCGGGACATATCTGGATCGTTGTTCAGGAAAACACGAATAGCGGCACGCCACAGCCAATTGCACTTGCAGAGCTGGCTTCATCGGGCACAAGCCTGAATTTCAACGGATCTGCCCAAGGGCTGGTCGCTGCAAGCGTAAGCGGAACGGGGCTTGCTGGAGTTGCATCGGATGCTTCCGGCAACGTTTGGGTGGTTAGCGGCAATGGGCCCAGCAATGCAACAGAATTCGTCGGAGTAGCAACGCCGGTTGTCACACCCACTTCCGTTGCATTGGAAAGGAACAAACTCGGGAGCAAGCCGTGATGTGCCAGGACACGGAAGCAGACATGATGAAAGGGCCTCAGTTACGAATGCTTCGGCTCAAAATGCATCGAGACCAGGACCAAGGAGAAAGATGAATGATCAACAAGACGGTTCTACTGGGCATGTTTTTTCTCGCAGTCGGCGCAGTCGCCGCTCCGCAACAGATTTACGCCCAACAGTCAGCGCCAAACGCCGCCAAGCCGAAGCATAAGACGCAGCAGCAATTGGAGCTCGATCTCGAGCAGCTGAGTGACAAATACGATCAGTTGGCAAAAGAGATGTCTGATATAAAGGCGGAGGCGCAGCGCCGCGAATCGGAGCTGCAATCGGCGGAGAAGAAAGCCCAGGACGCTCAAGCGGAAATCGACGCGCTCAAACAGCAGCAGAGCCAGGATCTGCAGAACGAACAAACCGCGATTAGTCAGCACGGCGAAGCGGTTGCGAACCTGCAAAGCGCCGTCGCCGACCTGAAAGGGGTTGCCACTTCAGTTGCAGACACTATTCAAACCGATCAAAAGCGCGCCGAGTCGCCGGATGCCATTCCTTTCATGGGAATCCATCTGAAACCTGGCGGATTTGCGGCTGCCGAAACCGTTGACCGGCAGCACGGTATCGGCGGCGATGTGAATACTCAGTTCTCGGGAATCCCATTCTCCGGCCAGACCGCAGGTCAACTCTCCGAATTCAATGCCAGCGGGCGGCAGTCGCGAGTTTCATTGCTCGCCGAGGGGCACTTGGCCAACAGCACTTTGCGTGCGTATTACGAGGGCGACTTTCTTTCCGCCGGCATAACATCGAACGACAACCAGAGCAACAGCTACACGTTTCGCCAGCGTCAGTTGTGGGCACAAGCAGCCTTGAAGAGCAACTGGTTCTTCACCGGCGGACAAATGTGGTCCCTCGCCACCGAATTCCGATCTGGATTACTCAACAACAAGGAAGCGATTCCGCTGACAATTGACGCGGCGTACACGGTTGGTTTTTCCTGGGAGCGTCAATACGGCTTTCGTTTCGTGAAGCAGATCAGCAATCAGTTGTGGGCGGGAATGTCAGTGGAAGAAGCGCAGACGTTGAATCTGGGAGGGCATAACCTGCCTGCGCTGGTTTACCAGCAAGCCGGCAACAGCGCCGGACTTTACAATTCCACCGCAAACTATAGCTTCAACCTTGCCCCAGACCTGATCGCAAAGATCGCTTATGAACCAAAGTTCGGCCACTTTGAAGTCTTCTCGGTAGGGCGATTCTTCCGCGCCCGCGCCTTTCCCAACGCGGCTCCCATGTTGTCAACCACGAATTGGGGCCCGACGTCACCCAGCACTCTGGGCGCATTTACCTCCAAATCTGCCGGAGGCGGCATCGGACTCAACGCCAGGGTTTCAACGTTCGGCAAAAGGCTCGACGTTGGATTTCACGGACTCGCGGGAGATGGACTCGGCCGCTATAGCGCCGCGACGCTTCCCGACGCGACGGCTCACCCCGACGGCACGCTCGAATTGCTTCCTGGCGGATCTGCCCTGGGCAGTCTTGAGTGGCACGCCACACCGCGCCTCGATCTTTACGGGTATTACGGCGGTGAGTATGAGAAGCGCGCCTTCTACAACACCGGTTTCGTGGTCACGCAGTCCCCGACGAATATATACATGCCGCCACTGGGGCAGCCGATTCTTGGGGGTTATGGAGCGCCGACGAACATAGAGTTCGGTTGCCAGACGGAAGTGGTTCCCGCTGCGTCGGCAAATGGCGGCGGCGATGTTTCAGGCAGTGCTGTTGGCTGTACAGCAGATACGCGGGACGTTCAGGAGGGAACGGCCGGATACTGGTTCCGGTTCTACAAGGGGCCCAAAGGAACGCTGCAGCAGGGAATTCAGTATTCCTACGTTATACGCGAAACATGGCAGGGCGTCGGCCTGCCCGCAAACCCTGTCCTGGGCACTCCCTCGATCCCAGGCTCTCCCAAAGCCATCGACAACATGTGGTTCACGTCGTTTCGGTACTACCTGCCCCAATGAAGAGCGGCTGCTAACTGAATCGGTCAGCCATTCCTTCACCGGATCATGCCGGGCATAACATAACAGGAGCTCTAAGAATGTCTCGACAATTCATGAAATTGCTCCTTCTGACGATTGGATTCTTTTGTCTTGGAGGGGTGTGCGCATTCGGCCAGAACGCTTCAATTGCCGGCCATATTACCGATCCTCAGGGAAAGGCCATCGCCGATGCCGCGGTGCATGTGGTCAGTACGGGTGGAAGCTTCCAGCGCGATGCGAAAACCGATGCGGCGGGCGCGTATTCCGCTTCCGATCTGCCGCCCGGCGACTATCTGGTGGTCGTCGAAGTAGAAGGGTTCGAGACCAAGACGAGCGACACGCAAACCCTGGCCGCGGGGCAGTCTCTAACCTTTGATCTTCAACTGACAGCGGTGAAGGGAGTCACCAGTAGAGTCGAGGTCGTCAGCGGAGGGGTCAACAACATTGAATTGGAAAACCCATCGATCTCCGGCACAGTTACAAGCAAGGAGGTCGCGACCCTGGCATTAAATGGGCGCAACTTTTCTCAATTGATCACAACCGTACCAGGCGTGAGTAACCAAAGTGGTCAGGACGAGGCCAAAGTTGGCCTGGCGGGAAGCGCAAAATTCAGCGTGAATGGCGGCCGGGTGGAATACAACACCTTTGAGGTCGATGGAAGCGACGTTCTGAATACAAGTATCAATGCCAGCCGAGGCCAGGGCGAACCGCTCATCGTCTATCCCAGCATCGATGCCATCCAGGACATCCAGGTGCTCACTTCGAATTACGGCGCCATGTACGGAAAGACGGCTTCTGGCAGCGTCATCGTAACTACCAAGTCGGGCACTGGCCAATTCCACGGAAATTTCTACGGCTTCATCCGCAACGAGATTTTCAACGCCAGGAATTACTTTGACGAGCCTGGGAAAGCGCCGCTTTACCGCAGGCAGGATTACGGCGGTACGGTCGGCGGGCCACTGTTCATTCCGGGTAAGTACAACACCAAGAAAGACAAGACATTCTTCTTCTTTTCAGAGGAATTGCGTCTCGAGAAGACACCGGTTGACTATAACCAGGCGGTTCCAACCGTTGCTGAGCGGTCGGGCGATTTCAGTGACGTCTGCCCACCGAGCGCAATCAATGGAGGCCTCTATTACCCCGGTTCCGTCTATCCAGACTGCCCGATTGTTTCTCCCAATACAAATGTGTCTCCGAATTACCCCGGATTTAATTATGCGCGAGCCAATGTAAGTTACATTGCCAACGCGCTTCTCCAGACGAATATCATTCCGGCGCCAAACTCAACCGTCGGCTGTAACAGCACCAACACGACCCTTTTCAAACACTGCTATGTTGCCGCGGTTTCACCACCAACCTATTGGCGCGAGGAACTTTTCAGAATCGATCATAGTTTTACTCCTCAGCAACAGGTTTCTTTCCGCTACATCCATGATGCGTGGAATACAACCACCCTGACGCCGCAGTGGGGAATTGTGAAGAACAGCTTCCCGACCGTAGAGAATAACTTGATCGGACCGGGTCTGGACCTTTCCGTGAGTCTCACTGAACAGTTGCCGCACGGCATTCTGAACCGCGCGACGGTCGCGTATTCGGTTGCTCATATCACCTTAACGCCGCAGCCGGGAGTTGGAGTTACATCTCTGGCAAGACCATCGATTCTCGATGAGGCATGCCAAACCGCAACCGGACCCGCTCCGACACCCGGGCCGGGTTCTGGTCCTCAGGAGCTCACGGAGTGTCCGATGGGCTATATCTTCAACAACGGATTTGGTTCGCGCATGCCTGGATTGATCTTCCAGGGAAACAACGGCGCCTACGGGGGCCATGGTTTTGCTGCCGATACGGGATATGCCCCTTGGGAGATGGCAAATCCAACCTATATGGTGCGCGACGACATCAGCAAAGCGATTGGAAAGCATACGCTTCAATTTGGCGCACAGGCGATTTTTGTCCAGCAGAACGAATCCAGCGCCGTGAGCGGGGCGAATTCGGGAGACGTTCAAGGCCTTCTCACTTTCAGCAATCAGCAGTCACGAAACACGTCGAATAACGCTTTCGCCGATTTCCTGGCTGGCCCTGGAATTGTGCCGTTGTTTCCCATATCCGGGAGCGATGTAACGGCTCCTCAGTACGGCGGAGGCACAACGGCAATCAAGACCTTCCAGCAGGACAGCAGCCAGGGCCGGTACTACGATCGCAATAAACTCGCCGAACTTTACGCCCAGGACGATTGGCGAGTTACCAGCCGCCTTACCTTGACTGTGGGCTTCAGGGCCAGTCTCTTCGGCACTTGGTATAACGCCAATTCCACAGCGTACAATTGGGAGTCGCAAGCCTACAGTCAATCGCTCGGAACATCGGTTCACGTGGATCAGAACTATGGATTTCTGGTGCGGAATCTCGCCGATGCCTCAGGAAATCTCGACCCGGTGCCCTTAAGCCGCACCGGACCCTACAGTCTGGCCAATCTCGATCCAACAATTACCAACGGCCTGGTTCATTGTGGCGAAAGCAATGTGCCCCAGAGTTGCATGCAAAGCCATGTTTTCAACCCGGCCCCGCGTGCCGGGTTCGCCTGGGATCCGTTTGGCAATGGCAAAACTTCAATTCGCGCTGGGTACGGCCTGTTCTGGGAACACGGCACGAGCTATGAAGCGAATACGGGTTCGCTCATTGGCGGCGCGCCCCTGATCCTCAGCGAGACAGAGTCTTTTCCAGGTCCTCCGCGGAGCAATTATCCAGCCAATCCGGCAATCGGAGTTGATCCAGGCGCCTACAACCAGATCGGGTTTTCGTGCCAGCAGGGCGAGCCGCAATGCGGCAATGGTTCGTCTTACCCCGGCGGTGTTACCTTCCCTCTGAATGTTACTTCGATTCCGTCGAAGGCAGTTTATTCCTATGCACAACAGTGGAGCCTCAGTATCCAAAGAAGCTTCACTTCGGATTTTGTTGGATCGCTCGCTTATGTGGGCACCAAGGGAACACACCTTACGGCCGAACAGGATCTTAACCAGTTACAGCCGGTACCAGACTCTCTAAACCCATTCCCCGCCCATCAGCCCATCGATTTCGACATATGCGCGGCGGGTTCCTCGGGAACCTTTCCCGTGGCTGGCACGACCCCGGTGACTGGCGCGACCTCCTCGCCGGGGATTAGCCCTGGCCAGCCCGGCTACATCAATATGACGATTGCCTGCGAGGGTTCTCCAGGGTACAGCATCCAATCAAATAGCGGAAACAGCGGAAGTGTCCCGCTGGGAATAAGCGCCGATGTTGTTCGACCCTATAACGGATTCAGTAATATTCTGTCGGTGGCCAACATCGCAAACTCTAACTACAACGCGTTGCAAGCCACGCTGCGTCATTCCTCACACTCACTGACACTCGGGACCGCATACACGTACAGTCACTCGCTCGACGAAGCATCGGACCGGGCAAGCGCGAACTTTGCAAACTCTCTCGACACCAAGGCAAACTACGCGAGTTCGGATTTCGATGAAAGGAACCTGCTGAGCGTTGATTATATCTATGATTTGCCGCTCATTCGCTTGCTGCAGCGATTCGGAGATTTTGCAAATGACGATTCATCGCCTGCTAGATCCGACGGCACCTCGGCGCCCAGCCCCGACTGGTCGCAAGGGCGATTGTTGAAGATACTGCTCGATCATTGGCAGATTTCCGGAATCATTGCGCATCAGACGGGAACCCCATTCAGCATTGTGAATGCAGGAAGCGCGAATGGTAACGGGGGAACCGCGGATAATGCGGGCGTAGGAGACGCCATCGGGTTAGGCTCCTACCCTGATAAGGTCGGCAACCCGCGTGGAGTGAAACCCAACGTTCCTCCTTCCGGGTCGAATATCGGACCACTGCTCCTGAATCCCTCCGCTTTTGCTGCTCCTCGCGGGCTTACCTTTGGAAATGCGGGCCGGAATTCAGTGAACAACCCCGCACGGACCAATTTCAATATGTCGCTGCTCAAGAAATTCTCATTGTTGAGCGACCAGGATATCGAGTTTCGCGCAGAGGCCTTCAACGTCTTTAATCACACGCAATTCCGCATTTACGATCCTTCGAATCCCGGCAATACAGGGAACAATGTGATTAGCTGCTACGGCCCGATCGATGCGCAATACTCCGCGGGGTTTTCGGGCGACGCGAATAATCAGAGTTGCCTGACCGGGAATTCGTTTCTCCATCCAGTGGATGCACATGATCCCCGGATTCTGCAGTTCGGCCTGAAAATGGCGTTTTAGAGTCAGATCGAGGTGAGGCACGGCAATGAATGCGATCGCGGTCGGTATGCGGAAGAGGAGTGTCGAGGTACTCTCACGGATGCCTTTGGCGGCGTCAGGCGTAGCCTTGGCTACGCTCCTTGGCCTCACAGTAGCTGGATGTAATAGCGGCATCAGCACCAACGCCAATTCCAACCCTGCGGCCAATCCCACGCAAACCTATCTTGCGGCTGGAGTAGGCAACCTGCAGTCCGATGTAATCGATCACTCAGCAAATTTCTTTGTGACGAGTTATTACGTTCCGCAAACGACCACTCTGACAATCCAGGATTCGGGGAGCATTTCTCAGCTTTCCAATGGAATATTCGACCTCGACATCACGTATTACCCCGAGGAGGATCTCTCAAACCCGCCTCTTACTGGAAACTGGGATGTGGAGATTCCTGGGCAAGCAGCGCTCACGGAACTGGAAGTTACAGGTAGCTCTGGGACAAATACATCTTTTGCGCCTCTCGTGCCGACATTATCCTGCCCCAGTCTGCCCACTGCGGAAAACTTCCTGTTTGTCACGATTCCTGAACCCCTGAGCAGCAAGTCGACTATCGTCGCAGGGAGCTGGAATCCAACGCTCGAAACTGCCTATGGAACCGCGAGCATTGCAACGAGCGGGTCAACTGTACAATTCAGCAGCATAAGCCAGCATACCTTGCCTGCGGCGAGTGGCGGTGCGCCTGGGACACCGCTCTTTCCGGCATCGGGTAATGTGGCCGGAGCCTGTTCTCCCGGCTTTTTCGGTCAGACGATCAGTGTCCCGAGTTCGGTTACCTTGACCACCGCTCCTAGCGGAAGTAGCGTTACACCTTTCGCCACCGTTGGCATCGGCCCCGCCGGTTTCCTTTTGGAGGATCTGGCATCAGGCCTGGGATCCAGTAGTTCCTCGGCTACGCCGTATGAAAATGTGCTCGGAGCCGGATACGGCTCGATCGGACTGGCCGAGCCCACCGCTGCGATTACCACTTCAACCGTTGCCTCTGCTCAATTCCAAGGCATTCTTTACGGAGCGGCCAGCGGTTCAAGCGCGACCGTTGGAAGTCCAGGTTTCAGACTGATCGGCTCTTTTGGGTACTCAGATTTGCAGACCTCTTGTCCTACTCTGCCTGCGCCTCAAACGTCCACGATTCTATACGGCGGAGAATTCGCCAATAATGATCCATCCGCGAACTCATTCGGGAATTGCGATCTGGCCATCGACCTGGGGAATCAGGACGCCAACAATAATGGCCTTTACCCGGCAGCCACGGTATATGTCTCCGCTGGCTTCCCGAACAATGGTCTTGGTTCCGCGTACTCTTTTCCAGCGGTCGCAGTCGCGGGCCAGATCAACGGGAAATATGTCATATTTCTAATCGGAGTGGATACGGCTGGATCACCTTCGCAGCCTTGGGGAATCTATCTCCTCCAATCATCCTCCTAACAAAAGGACTCCGGATCTTTTAGGGGCTAAAGCCCGCGAGTTTTTGGCCCGATGGCGGCTCGGCTGAAGCCGTGCCCTTTCAAAACTCGGCTTTGAATCCTCTATTACTGGAATCTTTCACTGAGGCCGGGAAAATGGATGTTGCGAAGGAAGCTTTAACATCCATCAGGCAGTTTTTTCTGAATAGCGGAGATCGGCACATCCGTGTGGCAACCAATCTTTGCGTTTCACTATCAACGCGCTCCTACGCGGCTCAGCACCGCAGGAATGGTCCGCAAAAGGATATTGAGGTCGGTCCTTAGGCTCCGCGATCGCACATACAACGCGTCCAGTCTTGCCCGCTTCTCGTAACCAACGCGGCTCCGTCCAGAGACTTGCCACAACCCGGACAGCCCCGGAGTAACGGCCAGATAGAACGGCAGCAAGTCGCCGTAGAACTTTGCCTCCGTTTTAACGATGGGGCGTGGGCCTATGAGCGACATCTCCCCACAGAGCACATTGAAGAGCTGAGGAAGCTCATCCAGGCTCCAGCGGCGGAGAAAGCCGCCTACCGGGGTGATCCGTGGATCGCGACGATGCTTGCGCATTCTCCACTCCAAAACCCTTGCAGTTGGTTCTGTATCTCCAATGCGCGCCCGCTGAACCGCATTCGAGTACATGGAGCGGAATTTCCAGATTCGGAATAGGCGCCCATCGCGGCCAATCCGCTGTTCATGATAAAAGAGCGGTCCTCGTGTCGTTAGAAGAATTGCTGCCGCAATGAAGATCCCTGGAATCGCCATCAAGATCGTCATGACCAGTGCGCCAAGAACATCCATTGCGCGCTTTACAAACCGATATCGCCACGAATCCGCGGGTGCTTCTGCGAACGAGGCGTGGTCCACCAGCCGCAGGCCTTCAGATGGGTGCGTCTCGTCTGCGAACGTTGCTGGGAAACTCTCATACACAGCCTCAGCCTGAGCTTGCGCCCTTCTCACATCAGCCTCCAATTAGTTATGAGTTGCAGTCCCGGCGGATTGGTTCGACTTTCGAGGGGTGAAAAACTCTGGAATTTCTCGTGATCCGAAAGAGCGAGGCCGGACGGCGTGACAAGCTTTGACACCGGCACCGATGTGGAATCTGGAGGAATCTCTTGTACCATGCTGAACTACCTTAACGCAGCGCTCCAAGGCCCTTCGATGTTCCATTCGTGCAGCATCTCAAGTTGTATGACGAGCTGAGTCGGCTAAAACTGTTACCTGATGGTACATTCGGTAAATGCTGTTCGACAAGCCAAAGAGCGCTCTACGTGCTTCTTTTAATCAAAGTGTAATCTTGCTGTCTTCGTGCAGCGAATGGATGAACCATTTCCGAGCCAGACTCGTCCGCTCACCCTCTGGCAGCAGAGCGATTGGCACCGGAACTGCACGCCGCAGACCGTCCCGCAGGGCTGGGAAGAAGACATTTCTTAGAAGCATTTCCGAACAGATAGGTGAAGCCGCCCCCTGGACACTCTTGCGGCGCTGGTCGTGGTTGGATCTCGTTGAAGGCGCCCGCTACCTGCAGGAGAACTTGCCCCCGCGCAAGTAGAATGAGTATGCGGAAGGAGCGAGGCCACTATCCTGCTGCCTCCGAAATGCGGGCGCTGGCGAGCCGGGAGCAACTTGGAATCAAGGCAGTCTTCCTTTCGAACTCACTCGCCGCGTACCGGCGCTCTGCATTGATGGCTGTGGGGGGATTTCCAAAGAATGTGATCTCGGGTGAAGATACAATTGTCGCGGCTCGTTTACTCTTGGCTGGATAAAAGATTGCCCATGTTGCGGAAGCGTGCGCATTCCACAGCCACCAATATACGCTCGCGCAGGAATTCAAATGCCATTTCGATACAGAAGTGCTGCATAGCGGGGAACGTTGGCTGATCGACGAATTTGGATATGCGGGTGGAGAGGGTAAGCGTTCTGTGCTTTCTGAGTTGGAGGCGTACGTAGCCTCCTTATCGCGCTCGGCCAGATCGGGCTAGGCAGGGCAGCTATTGAGAACGGATGCCACGGCATCACCGCGTCCTAATCCGAGAGACTGTCATAGATTTATGCATAGGACAAGTTGAGTTGTCTTAGGTGCCTGCAAACAATCGGTGCTGGAGTTCCTGGGGGGCAGCCAGCCTATAATTAGAGATGCAAGCCGGACGGCGCCGCGTCTGGTTGCCTGTTTATTCCGATGACCACTGTCAGCCGCCGCAAATTCCTTTCGACCGCATCCATGTCTGTCGTTGCAACCCGCCTCCTTGCGCAGAGCAATGTGGGAACGGGGGTTTTGCTCAGCATCCCGAGCGAGGCTACAGGTGCGAAGATGCCTGCGGACTTTGTCGGGCTGTCTTACGAGGTGCAGCAACTCGTAGACCCGGATTTTTTCTCAAAGAGCAACAATGGATTGATCCGCCAGTTCAAAGCGCTTTCGTCGCATGGGGTGCTACGGCTTGGCGGCAACACCAGCGAGTTTGCTTACTGGAAGCCCACGCCCAATTCGCCTGAACCCGAGCATCCGCACATTCGCGAAGTGGTGGGCGAGCCCAAGGCGCAGTACTATGCCGTGACGCCGGAGGCAGTGCGCAACCTTGCGAAGTTTCTTGAAGCCACCGGTTGGACGTGCCTTTATGGCATAGGGATGGGCACCAATACACCCGAACGCGCGGCGGAGGAAGCTGCGTTTGCGGCAAAGACTCTGGGCGCCAGTTTGCAGTATTTCCAGCTTGGGAATGAGGTGGACCTGTTCGACCGCCATTTGCGCGATCCGAAGACATGGTCGGCCAGGACGTATCTGGATGAGTGGCTGACGCTCGCACGCGCGATCGCGGCCCAAGTGCCGGATGCGAAGTTCGGGATGCCGGACGTGGCGGGAAATATTTCCTGGCTGACCCAGATCGCCGATCTGTGGCACTCGATCGAGAATCCGCCGAGTATAACCACGCTGACGCATCATTACTATTTTGGCGGCCCGGCTACAAATCCTGAGGTCAGCATTCCGAACCTGCTGAAGCCGGCGACCATGGCGAGAGTGCAGAAGACAGCCGATATTGCTACCGCTGCGGCCGCGAAGATGGGCGCCCGAGTCCGCATGACGGAAGGGAATACGTGCTATCGCGGAGGTAAACCCGGGGTGTCGGACGTGTTCGCGGCGGCGCTTTGGTCGGCCGACTATGCGCTTTTGCTCGCCAGCAATAATTATTCAGGCGTCAACCTGCACGGAGGAACGGGAAAGTCTGTGGCCAACTCGGTGGGAGGATTCCTGCCGGGGGACGTGATGCTGAAAAACCAAGGGGAGACCCCGGAGCAGATCGCCACGCATCCACACCCGTTCTACACGCCCATTGCTACATTTGCATCGTCGTATGAACTGGAGCCGGTGGCTTATGGGCTCAAATTTGCTGGAGCGCTCAGCGGGGGCTCATTCATCCCGGCGGATTTATCTTCAAAGCTGCAGGCAGTGGGCGCGAATGCGACTGCTTACGCCGCGAAGCTGCAGGGCGGGCAGGTGTCGGTGATCATCCTGAACAAGGATGCAGAGAAGGATCTTGGGGTGACCCTGGACTTTGGCGCGGGCAGAAGCGGCACGGTGGAAACAGAGGCGCTGCACGCGCCTGCTCTCGATAGCCGCGAAGCACACATCACGCCGTCTGCAACGCCGGGGCTTCTGAAGGGCGGCAGGTACAGCGTGACCGTCCCACGCGCTTCGGGGATTCGCATTACACTTCGTTGACGAAGGGTAAAAGCGTCAGTAAGTGGCGACCGAAACTCGAAGCACCGCGGGCTCCGATGAAAAGATAAGACCCCAGTCGGTTTGATCGCCATTCAGGATTCGCAAAGGCTTAAAAGTGCCGCCGTCATAGCCGCCTTCTTCCACTCGAAGGAATTGCCGATGTTGCCACTTGCCATCGATCTGAGCTGAGGGCGTCTGGCCGTTTCCCGGGACAACACTCTGCGACTTTCGCTGCTGCTCAGTTCCGGCGGGGCGGAAGTCAACGCGGCAGAAGAATCCGGCGACCAAAAACTGATTGTCTTTGAGTTGAGCAATCAGGGCGCGCCCGATGGGCTCAGAGTTTCCTTTGGCTGCGCCGCCACGACCGCCTCCATACGAGACCACGGCGTCCCAGTCTCCAAAGTGAAGCGTCTGCGTCGGCTGGCCTTCAACCTCCGCCACGGCCTGCAGCTTGCCTTCGAAGTTCAGGCGGGCAACATCGCGCATCATGGGGCCGATGAGCTTGTAGTTTTGCGCGGTGGGGTCGAGGAAGGCGTTCGGGTCCTCACCGTTGACGGCCGGGTCGGGGCGGTTGCGGCGCGTGTAATCCAGGCCGAAGGGTGAGTAGCCGATGGCTTGTAACCCGAGCGCGGCAAAGAGGAATCGTGCGGCGCGCGCTGTTCCGGCGGTCTCCGGGATGAACAGCGGATTGTCGGGGCGGTGATATAACTCGATGACTTTCGTATAGCTGGGTGTGTCGAGAAGATAGATGTCCGGAGCGAGAACGTCGATTGCGGGCGCCTCGGCCTTCCAGATGTTGAGCACGTTGTCGGTGGGGCCACCGCTCTCATAGGTTCCAGGCGCGCCGGGCTTGAGCGGATCACGCAAGGCGGCGTTGACATAAAGCGGCAGCGGGTAGACGGCTTTGCCGGCGGCGGCAATCTTGCCCACGTATTTGGCGACGGCCCAGGCGTGGAAGTTGACCTCCGCCTCGTCGCCGAAAGCGGCCTGCCAGTTAGGAGTGGATGCGCCTGTCTCCTCGTTCATGGCTTTAAGGACTTCAGTAGGGACGGCGGCTTCGAAGAGCTTATTCGCGGCGGCCGAGTAATCGCGCTGAGCGCCCCATGTGCCGGTTTCATTCTCAACCTGCACCATGATGACCGTGCGCTCGGCGTCGGCTTCCTTGAGGTGCCGCATGAATGCGGTGAAGGCGCGGGCGTCGGCATCGAGAGAGGCTTGAGCGAACGGAGACGGCGAGTCGACGAACTCTCCGTTCTTGTTGGTCACATGGAAATAGCGCTCGGGGTCAAGCTTCATCCACTCGGGCATGTAGTGCTGGCTGCCGTTCTTCCAGGTGCCAAACCAGAGCAGGACCAGGTGAACGTGATGCTGGCGTGCTTGTGCGAGGATGGTGTCGACCGCTGAATAATCGAACTGCCCCGGCTTGGGCTCGAATTGCTCCCAATAGATGGGAATCTCGAGTGAATTGGCGTGGAGGTATTCGACGGCGGACCAGACTTTGGGTAGCGTGGTCTGCCAGTCGCTGGAGTTATTCGATTGCGCGCCCAGCATCAGGTAGGGTGCACCATCCACAAGCAGGGCATAGCGGCCGTCCTTCTCGACGATGCGCGGAATCGGGTGCTCCTTCACCTGTGCTTGTAAAGCTATGCTCGCGGTTGAGGCGGCGATTACTGCCGCGACGATCATGGTTCTCATTTGTTTCATGCCTCAATTCTCTTACATTTTTCACGCGACTTTGACCGAGGGCGTGCGAGGAAGGCAAGCATACGCTATGCCGCCTTCTTAATTTGCGGGTCCGGCAAAGAGAATAAGATTGCCGTCCGGGTCTTTCACGATGAACGTTTTCGCTCCCCATGGCTCCTTCCTCAGCACCTGAGGCATATGAACGCCCGCAGCCTGATAGGCGAGGAAGAGCTGCTTGATCTCGTCTGCGCTGGCTAGCGTGATTGAGGCGGAGAGCAGACCTTCCCGTTGGCGGATGTCCTCGGCAAAGAAAGGCTCGTCCATGTAGCGCAGCGCAAGCCGGGCGTTGTCGCGGCTCACCTGCGAGTAGAACGGCGGATCGCCATAGATGAAATCAATGGTGAAGCCAAGTTTGGTGGTGAAGAAGTCTGTGGATGCCTTGAGGTCGCGAACGTACAGGTGTGCGGCGACCGAGGTGAGAATCGGTTGAGGGTTTGGGTGCGGGTGAGACATGGCAGTCGAAGCTCCTGTTCTCAGCGCCTGCCATCCCACGAAGCCCTCTTTGCGCGCGACAAGTTCCTGCGCGTCGGCCAAACAGAAAGGTGCTGCCAATATCTGCTGATCGGAAAGCTGACAGAACCGGGGCACATGCTCCCGGATAATGGCGGCGACGGGGTAATACTGTTCGCGGTGCCAACGGAGATATTGTTTGGCCTGTTTTCTTAGGTTTTCGAGATTCGACATCGGCGCAATAAAAGATCAAGTGCTGTAGGTGGGCCATGCCCTTTCGACCTGCACCGATGCGCCCTACGCCGCAATGACAGATTGTCGTGCCCCAGGGTCGTTTGTCAAATCAAGGTGCGGCTCGATGAATTCTATATGGAATCACGATAGAAAAGCTTGACACCCTTTGGCCCTCTTATGGCAGGCCCGGCATGTCCGCTTTCTGGATTTTCTATCAAAAAAAAAGCTTTGATTCAAAAAGCACATCGTTGACGCCTACCTGTGCAAAGACCTCAGTCCAAAACCGCGAGGGGATTCCCCAGCCTTCGGCGGGATGGCAAATCGGGCTCGATGCGGATCAAGTCTCGATAGCGCGGAGACGTGATTGCGGGAAACGCCCGAGGTAGGACGGATCGGTGCTGCGGCTGCGGCTCAAAGAGAGCGCGTGTACTCGGATTTTGGTGGGCTCGAGGCTGAAGAGTTCTGAGTTGCATAGTTGTCTGATATGAAAGGGTTTATGAATATCCCAAGGGGTTATCTGCGCGGTGTATCGGTTTGCATTGCAGCGACGATGGTTTTCGCATGGCCGGCACTGCACGGTTCGAGTGAGACCGTGCCGACCGGGACGGCGCCGGCTTCCATGCCCGCTCGCGCATCGGCGGATCGACCCGAAGCAGGGCAGCGACCCGAAACTGCTATCCGCATCGTGGATGCGATCGACGAGAGCAACCTGGTGACCCTGAAGGGCAACACCCATCCGCTGGCGCGAGCCGCATTCGACAAGGGACCGGTGAGCCCTGACCTGCCCATGGGCGACCTGGTGCTGGTGCTCAGCCGCGGCGCGGAGATGCAGGCTGCTTTTGACCAGTTTGTCGCCGGGCAGTACGACAAAAAGTCGCCGAATTATCACCGCTGGCTGAGCGCGGAGGAAGTGGGCCAGGAATTTGGCCCAGCACCAGCGGATATCGATGTTATTTCGAGCTGGCTCATAGGCCACGGCTTTGCCATCCAGGAAGTGACCAAGGACCGGGACTCAATTCGCTTCAGCGGCACGGCTTCGCAGGTGGAGAGCACTTTCCGCACCGAGATTCACAATCTCGATGTGAAGGGCGAGAAGCATATTGCCAACATGAGCGATCCACAGATTCCGGCGGCGCTGGCGCCGGTTGTGCTGGGCATAAAGGCGCTGCACAATTTCTTTCCTCATCCGCAGCACCGGCTCGGCGGGCAAGTCAGCCTGAATCGCGAGACCGGGACATGGCAGCGTGTCGGCGCGCCTGCATCAATTCCTACAACGCAGCCCGGGTTGACGGCGCCAACAGGCATACGTCCCGAATTCGGCACGGTTAACGGATATGGCGACGTGGTCGAAGACGTGACGCCGTACGACTTTGCCGCCATCTACAATGTGCTGCCACTGTGGACGGCCGGCACGCCGATCGACGGCACCGGACAGACGATTGCAGTGGCCGGTATCAGCAACATCAACCTGGCGGACGTGGCGACGTTTCGCAGCGCGTTTGGACTGCCCGCCAAGGCGCCAACCGTCGTGATCACCAACAACGATCCCGGCGATTGTCCCGAGTTCGATGCATCCTGCGCTCCTGACGTGATTGAAAACACGCTCGACGTTGAGTGGGCCGGGGCCGTCGCGAAGGGCGCCAACATTGTGCTGGTCATTTCCAGCGCGCCAACGCCCACATCCGATGCGCTGTATCTTTCCGCGAACTACATTGTGCAGAACAAGACTGCCTCCATCCTGAGCGCCAGCTACGGGGAGTGCGAACAGAGCCTGGGTAACTCCGGCAATGCGGAATACAACAGTCTTTGGGAAACGGCCGCTTCGGAAGGCATTGCTGTTTTTGTTGCATCGGGAGATGCGGGCTCACCGGATTGCGACCAGGGTCTTGACGAGGTCGATGGCGTACCGTATGCGGCCCAATATGGGCTCACCGTGAATGGCATCGGCTCCACTCCGTACAACACCTCGGTGGGAGGAACGGATCTGAACTGGGGATCGACTGCAGCGCCCTACTGGAACACCAGCAACGCCACCAGCACCGGAGCCAGCGCTTTGGGCTACATTCCCGAAGTGGCTTGGAATCAAACATGCGCCAATCCGTTGATGCTGCCAGGCCTGGAAGCCGACGCGGCATATCTCGGAATCTCCGGTGTTGTGGACGCTGAATCGGCCTGCAATTTTGTCCTGAACAACTGGATTGCTATCAACACCAACGATCTGGTGAATCTTGCGGGGCTGGTGGATACCGTGGGTGGCGGGGGCGGGGAAAGCCTTTGCTCCTTCGCCAACCTGACGTATTGCCAATCCGGGTACGCAAAACCCTCCTGGCAGGTCGGCGTCCCCGGTATTCCCGCCGACGGGCAGCGCGACTTGCCGGATCTCTCCTTTTTCGCATCCGACGGCTTTCTGGGCAGCGCATATCTCTATTGCGTCTCAGGCGGCGGCAATGTCTGCTCGTATTCCGCAACATCGGAACCAACCGCGCAGGAAATCGGCGGCACGTCGGTTGCAACTCCGGCGATGGCGGGCATAATGGCCTTGATCAACCAGAAATCCGGAACACCGCAGGGTGACCCGAATACAGTTCTCTACGAATTGGCTGCGAAGCAGAGTTACTCCGCATGCAGTGCGGAGACTGTGACGGCCGCATCGAGTTGCGTGTTCAATGACATCGACAGCGGCACCAATGCCATGCCTTGCGCAGCCGGGTTGTCGGCGAATTGCACGGCGCTTTATTCCGGCGACGCGTTGGCTATTCTATCCGGGTACAGCGCAGGGACGGGCTACGACGAGGCCACCGGGCTGGGCTCTTTGAATGTGGCCAACGCGGTAAACAACTGGCCGGGCGCCGCCCCCTTTGTGAGTTTGTCGACGACCGGGTTGACATTTGCCTCGACGGTCCAGGGCTACTCAAGCGCAACGCAGGCCATCACCCTTAAGAACACCGGCAGCGTGGCGCTGAGCCTGAACGGAACCGGGCAGGGAATCAGCATTACGGGAGCCAACGCCAACTCATTCACGCAGACAAATACCTGTGGGACGAGCGTTGCAGCCGGGGGGGCGTGCACAATTACCGTGACCTTCAAGCCTGCTGCAATCGGCGCATTGGCGGCAGCAGTAAATGTTGCGGACAATACATACGGCTCACCGCAGACCGTCACTCTGGCGGGGACGGGCTTGGCTCCGGCTCCCGCGGTCACGCTTTCCGCAAATTCGATTTCGTTTTCGGCACAATGGGTGGGGGCATCCTCCACGGCGCCGAACATGACGCTTACCAACTCCGGTACTGCCGCTCTCTCATTGAGCAGCATCAGCTTCACCGGAACCAACGCCAGCTCGTTCAGCCAGACAAACACCTGCGGAACCAGCGTAGCGGTGGGCGCAACTTGCAATATAGCCATCACCTTCGCGCCGAAAGCCGCGGGTGCGCTCACCGCGAACCTGAGCGTGACCGACAATGCTCCCGGCTCGCCGCAGACGGTTGGCGTGAGCGGCACGGGTTACGCGGTTGTACGGTCCCCAACGAGTCTCACCTTCCCGGCGTCTGTGCCGGGTGTCGCCGCGCCCACCAAGCAGGTCACGATTACCAACGCGAGCAATACTGCGCTTTCTGGGATCGGCTTGAGCATTACGGGAACGAATGCCAGCTCTTTCTCGCAGACCAACACTTGCGGGACAAGCGTGGCATCTGAGGCCTCGTGCATAGTCACAGTGACCTTCAAGCCAGCGGCTGTGGGCGTGTTGACGGCGACAGTAAACATTGCGGACAATGCGCTCGGCTCGCCTCAGACCGTCACTCTTTCAGGGACAGGGCAGGGGCTGGTCCCCACGGTAACTCTTTCGGCGACCAGCCTTTCCTTCGGTTCAGTCAAACCTGGTGCCACGAGCGCGTCGCAATCGGTGACGCTCACGAACACGGGCACTGGACCTCTGGCCATTACCAGCATCACAGTGACCGGTGCAGGCGCTTCCTCGTTCGTATTCGCCAACAGTTGCGGAACGAGCGTGGCATCCGGAGCGAATTGCACCATCCATGGCCACTTCACCCCGGCGACGACGGGTGCGCTGACCGCGGCCATTACCATCACGGACAACGCAGCCAACTCGCCACAATCGATCACCCTGAGCGGCACCGGCCTTACTCCGTCGGCCGTATCTCTGTCGGCGAGCAGTTTGTCTTACGGAAGCGAGCGCCTGGGATCGACCAGCGCATCGCAATCGGTGACGCTCACCAACACCGGCACTGCACCTCTGGCCATCGCCAGCATCGCAGTCACCGGTACAGACGCTTCCTCTTTCGTATTCGCAAACAGTTGCGGAACGAGCGTGGCAGCCGGAGCGAACTGCACCATCCATGGCCATTTCACCCCGGCGACGACGGGTGCGCTGACCGCGGCCATCACCATCACGGACAACGCAGCCAATTCGCCGCAATCGATCTCCCTGAGCGGCACCGGCCTTACTCCGGCGGTGGTAACTCTTTCGACGACCAGCCTCTCTTTCGGCTCAGTCCAACCGGGCGTCACCAGCCCGTCGCAATCGGTGATGCTCACCAACACGGGCACTGGACCTCTTGCCATCACCAGCATTGCAGTGACGGGCACTGACGCTTCCTCGTTCGTATTCGCAAATAGTTGCGGAACGAGTGTGGCAGCCGGGGCGAACTGCACCATCCATGGCCACTTCACCCCGGCGACGACAGGCGCGCTGACCGCCGCCATCACCATCACCGACAACGCATCCAACTCGCCGCAATCGATCTCCCTGAGCGGCAATGGCGCTACTCCGCCGGCCGTATCCCTGTCGGCGAGCAGTTTGTCTTTTGCTGGCGAGCGGGTGGGAGTGACCAGCGCGTCGCAATCGGTGACGCTCACCAACACCGGCACTGGACCTCTGGTCATCACCAGCATCGCAGTCACGGGTACAGACGCTTCCTCGTTCGTATTCTCAAACAGTTGCGGAACGAGCGTGGCAGCGGGTGCGAACTGCGCCATCCATGGCCACTTTACTCCGGCGACGACAGGCGCGCTGACCGCGGCCATCACCATCACCGACAACGCCAGCGGTTCACCGCAAAGCATCTCGCTGTCAGGCACCGGCCTTACTCCGCCGGCCGTATCTCTGTCGGCGAGCAGTTTGACTTTTGCAGGCGAGCGGGTGGGAGTGGCCAGCGCGTCGCAATCGGTGACGCTCACCAACACCCGCACTGGACCTCTGGCCATCACCAGCATCGCGGTCACTGGTGCAGACGCCTCCTCGTTCGTATTCTCAAACAGTTGCGGAACGAGCGTGGCAGGCGGGGCGAACTGCACCATCCATGGCCACTTTACCCCGGCGGCGACAGGCGCACTGACCGCGGCAGTGAGTATAGCCAACAACGCGATTGGCTCGCCGCAGACCGTTGCACTGACAGGTACGGGGCAATGAAGACACGACCAAACCATCACCACAAACCGTAGGAGAACCAAATGTTCGTACGCTTTCAGTTATCCCACTTGCGCTCGCTACTTGTGGCAATTCTCATCGCGTCAGTTTCCGGAGTTACGGCTGCAAGCAGAGCCCAGACAGCCCGGGACGGCAGTTACGTGCAGACGAAGGCCAGGATCGCGCAGAGCTACGGGCACCTGCCCCTGCGTTTTGAAGCGAACCAAGGTCAAGCGGATAAGTCGGTCAAGTTTCTCTCGCGCGGCCGTAACTACGCTCTCTATCTCACTGGCCGTGATGCCGTGCTGGCGCTGCATAAGAAGGTTTCCGCGCTTGAGAGCAAGACGGACGTAGTGAAGATGCAGCTAGCCGGCGCGCGCGCTAATTTGAACCCCGTTGGTGCTGGACTGCTTGCTGGAACATCAAACTATTTTCTTGGCAACGATCCCTCTCTCTGGCGCACCGGTGTCCCGACCTACTCCAGCGTGCGCTATTCGGCGGTTTATCCAGGCGTCGATCTGGTGTATTACGGCAATCAGCAGCAACTGGAATACGACTTTGTTGTGGCGCCCCGAGCCGATCCCAATTCGATCAGGCTGCATTTTGACGGGGCAAGGACGCTCAAGCTCGATGGAGATGGCAACCTAGTTATCGTCGCAGAGGATGGCGAGATCGCTTTCAATAAGCCGGTTGTTTATCAGCTTTCGGCGGACCAAGCAGGGGGCACGGCCAGTCGGACAAAGGTTGCGGGAAAGTTTGTTCTTCTTGCCGATAATTCGGCCGGATTTGCATTGGGCAAGTACGATCGTTCCCGGGCGCTGGTGATTGACCCTTCGCTTGTCTACTCCACATTTCTCGGCGGCACCAATTATGACACGATGTCTGCAATCGCCGTCGACTCCAGCGGTGCGGCCTATCTCACCGGCAACACCGGATCCGCCGACTATCCTGTAACTCCGGGCGTTTTTCAGTCCACGGCAGCAAGTGGGTTTAAAACCTGTGCCTTCGTCACCAAACTGAATGCGTCCGGCACGGCGATTGTCTATTCTTCCTTCTTGTGCGGAAGCGGCGGCTTGTCCGGTGGCGACGTCGGCACGGACATTGCCGTGGACTCTTCCGGGGATGCTTACATTGTTGGCACGGCCTATTCCAGCAATTTCCCCACCACCACGGGAGCCTTTCAGACGACCAACAAGGCAGCCGCGGCTGATGGAACCAACGGGTTTATTACCAAAGTCAATCCAACCGGCACAGCGCTGATCTACTCGACTTACCTGGGCGGCAGCACATCGGATAGCGCAAACTCACTGGCGGTTGATTCAGCAGGCGACGCCTATGTCGCCGGCTCCTCCTATTCGACAAACTTTCCCACCACCACCGGCGCCTTTCAAACCACTAATAAGTCCGCGCCAGACGATGGCTGGAATCAGTTTGTTACCAAGCTGAACCCTACAGGAACGGGACTTATTTATTCCACTTACATTGGCGGCAGCGACGACTACAGCGGCCCAATCGCCATTCAAGTGGCAATCGATAGCTCAGGCGACGCCTATATCGCGGGCACATCCATCTCGTCGGATTTTCCCACCACAACGGGCGCCTACCAGACCACCAACCACGCAACCGCAAGCCAGGGCAACATTACCCTGGCCAAGTTCAATCCAACGGGAACAGCGCTGATCTATTCGACCTATTTCGGCGGAAGCGGCAGCGGTTATGGTGACGACGCTCCGAACGGCCTGGTAGTCGACAGTTCCGGCAATGCGTATTTCTCCGGAACCACGCATGAGGCCAACTTTCCGGTAACCGCAAACGCCTATGAGAAAACCAGCGCAGCGATAGCGAATTATCTATCGTCGGCCTTTGTAACCAAAATGAACTCGACGGGGTCGGCGCTGGTTTATTCCACCTATCTCAGCGGCAGCGGCGGGGAAACTGGCGACAAGGGCTATCGCCTGGCTGTTGACAGCGCAGGCGACGTTTATGTTGCGGGTTCGACAAACTCAAGCGATTTTCCCGTTACTTCGAACGCTTACCAGACCACCAACGCGGCTTCCTTCTACAACGGCTCCGTGGTTTTTTTCACTGAATTCAATCCAGCTGGTACCGCGTTGCTCTACTCCACTTACATGGGCGGGGGCAACTCTTTTGACGACACGGCCTACGGGATAGCATTGGGGAGCGGCGGGGCAGTGTACCTGACGGGGATTGCAACAGGATCGAGTTTTCCGACCACTGCCGGCGCTTACGATACCACCTTCAGCTCTACGAATACGGCGACGGGCTTCGTCGCGGAATTCTATCTGGGCTCGGGGGTGCCCACACTTGCTACCGAAACAACTGTTACATCGAGCTCGAATCCGGCGATTTCTGGGAACAATCTCACTTTCACCGCGTCCGTCGTGGCTCTCACCGGGACTGGCATCCCGGCCGGTAATGTGATTTTCAGCATTGACGAAGCAACTGTAGCCACCGTTGCGCTGAACAGCAAGGGATGGGCATCGTATACAACGACTGTTCCACTTGCGATGGGATCTCACGCAATTCTGGCGAGCTATCAGGGCAGTGCCACTTATTCGGCCAGTGGCGGCAACATTACGCAGACTATTGTTCCACTATCTCCAACGATAACTCCGGCGGGCGGAGTATACCCCGCGGCGCAACTGGTTTCAATCGCCGATACGACTTCCAGCGCCGTTCTCTACTACACCCTTGACGGCACTACGCCCACTTCATCGTCAACCAAGTACACCGCGCCGATTCTTGTGAACACCGATGAGACGATCAAAACAATTGCGATCCTTCCCAGCGCTTCGAGCGCGGTGTCCGCAGCCAGCTACACATTGGTCAGCGCGCCCACAGTGTTGGCCGTGCCGGCCTCCGCTATCAGCACGCCCAATGCAACCCTGCACGCATTGGTGAACACCGCGGGGATGACTGGCTCCTACTATTTTGCGTACGGAACAAGCAGCACGGCGCTCACCAACATCACCGCGAAGACAGCCATCCCCACATCGGTATTGAGCAGCCGGATCGGCATAGCGCCAGTGCCGGTCAGCGCCGCGGTTACGGGGCTAGTGACCAAGACAACGTATTACTTTCAGGTGGTGATCGCCACCCCTGCCGGTTCCAGCTCTGGCGAGGTTCTGAGCTTTACCACCAATTAGCTCTTTTGCCCTTCATAAACCAAGCGGCACGCAGCAGGTAAGACAGGAGAAATCGATGTTGAAACGGAAAAAGTTATCGCGCCTTCCTTGGATCTCGCGAGGATTGCCGGTCTTTGGACTTGCGGTTGGAGTTATTGCTCTCGCGTATCATCATGCGGCCGCGGCGAACCCTCCGTCAAAGCCGGCGCAGAACGCATCGACCAGCAAGGCGAAGTTGGTAAAGAGTTATGGAAAACTGCCGCTGAGCTTTGAGGCCAACCTGGGTCAAGTGGATAAGGCCGTGCAATTCATGGCGCGTGGCGAAGGATACGGCTTGTATCTAACTGGCCAGGAGGCGGTGCTCACTCTGCGGAAACCGTTCAGGAGTCCCGCATCCAAGCCGAGTCCGGCTCTTTCTCCGTCTTGGCGGTTGAGTCCGAATGGAAATTCGTTCGATCCTTATGGCAAGAGCATTCCCATCGGTAATGAACCAACCTTGCCCCGCCAGATTGCCGCATCACACAGCCAGTCTACGACGGAGGTCGTGCGGATGCAGTTAACTGGAGCGAATCCAGGAGCTCAGCCCGCAGGTCAGGAGAAGCTCCCAGGCACGGCCAACTATTTCGTGGGCAACGATCCTGCCAAGTGGCACACGGCAATTCCCACGTACGGCAAGGTGCGCTACGCCGGGGTGTATGCCGGCATCGACCTGGTTTACTACGGCAATCAGCAACAGCTGGAATACGACTTTGTGGTCGCTCCGGGTGCCAGTACAAAGCGTATTCGCCTTCATTTTGCTGGAGCACACGAACTCAAGCTGGACACGGATGGCAACCTGGACATCGTGGCGGTGGACGGCTCCATCGCGTTCAAAAAACCCATGGTCTACCAAGTGGTAAATGGCGAGCGCAAGCTCGTAGCCGGCCACTTCACGCTGCTGGCGGACAACACAGTGGGCTTTCGCGTTGGGCGCTATGACCACGCCAAGACTCTGGTAATTGATCCGACGCTGGCTTACTCCACTTTTTTTGGCGGCTCTACCGCGGACTTTGTCGCAACCATTGCGGTCGACTCTGCCGGGGAAGCATATGTTGGCGGGCTGACAGCTTCAAATGACTTCCCGGTGACCCCCGGAACTTTTCAGCCTCTCAATTACGCGATTGCCACAAACGAAGTGAGCACGGCATACATCAGCAAGTTCAATGCCTCCGGAACCGCGCTGATTTATTCAACCTATCTCGGCGGAGACGCGATTCCAAATACGGTGCACGAGCAGGGAGACTACGTGAAAGGCATCGCCGTGGATGCCTCGGGTGACGCTTTTGTAACCGGCTACACTTACTCGTCCGATTTCCCCATCACCAGTGGCGCGTTTCAGACCACAAACGAACCCGCAGGTGTGGGGTTGGATACCGGCTTTGTAACGAAACTAAACCCAACCGGAACCGAGCTGATTTATTCCACCTATCTGGGCGGAAACATTCTCGATGAACTCACCGCACTTACCATAAATTCCGCCGGCGATGCGTATATTTCCGGGATTACCTTCTCAACCACCTATCCGACGACAACCGGAGCCTATCAAACCAGCAATAATTCGGCGTCGGCAAACGGCTACAACTCGGTGATCACCGAGCTCAATTCAACCGGAAGCGGACTGATTTACTCTACCTATCTTGGCGGAACGTCAAGTTACGGTACGGAATTAAACAACTTTTATTGGACTAACCCCATCGTTGTTGATAGCTCTGGAAATGTCTATGTGGGAGGCTTTACAACCGCGGGCGATTTCCCTGTCACCGCCGGCGCCTACCAGACGAAGAATAACGGAACTTTCAACATTACAGTCAGTAAACTCAATCCCACGTTAAGCAAGCTGCTCTATTCCACCTATCTGGGAGGAAGTACGACCTCAGTGGTTGAGGGGCTGGCCGTGGATGGCGCAGGAAACGCCTACGTGGCCGGATACACATCGGACACAGATTTCCCTGTGACAACAGGCGCCTTCCAAACTACGAATGATGCCGATACAAACACCGCCGACAGCGCAGATGCAAACCAGAATGGGTTCCTAAGCAAAATCAATTCAACCGGAACTGCACTTGTGTATTCAACTTATCTTGGCGGGACTACGGGCCCCTGGGGCGGCGACCAGATCTACGACCTGGCCCTGGATAGCGCCGGCGATGCATACGTCACCGGCAGTGCCATGTCGGACAATTTCCCCGTTACATCAAACGCGTATCAATCCACCAATCACGGGGCTACACATTGCTGCGATTATCTAACGTACACATCGAACGCATTTCTCACGGAGTTCAATCCGGGTGGCACCGCCCTCATTTATTCCACATACCTGGGCGGCAGCGGCACGCAGAATCCCGCGGGGCCCGGCGGCACCGGAGACGAAGGCTTGGCTCTCGCCCTCGGACCCAATCAGAACGTTTATTTTGGGGGATACACAAGCTCTCCAAACTTCCCTGTCACCTCGGATGCTTTTAACACGACATATAATTCACACCAGAACATGGCGTTTGTTGCTGACTTCGACCTGGGCGCTGCTCCCAGCACTACAGATAGCGTGACGACACTCACGACCAGCGCTAACTCGGTTGTGCCCGGCACCGCCCTGACATTCACCGCGGCGGTTACGCAGGCTAGCGGTTCTGTTGTGCCCACCGGCAACATCGTTTTCAGCATCGACGAAGCGAATGTGGGCACTGTAGCGCTGAATGGCAGCGGAAAGGCCACTTACTCGACGTCTACGTTGCCCGCGGGGGAACACTACATTCTGGCTACCTATGCGGGGAATGCGACCTTCTCGTCAAGCGGCGATGGGCTGGATGAATTCATCGTGCCCGCCACGCCGGTGATTACTCCGCCAGCTGGGACCTACGAATCGCAGCAGACCGTTACGATCGCTGACGAAACCAATTCCGCCCTGTTCTATTACACCCTGGATGGGTCAGCGCCAACGGTGTTCTCGACGCAATACACAGCCCCGATCATCGTCAACACATCAAAGACAATCAACGTGATTGCCGTTTCCAATCGGACCGCGGACAGCGTAGAAGTTTCGAATACCTACACCATCATAGGTTCGCCGTCGGTGTTGGCTGCCCCTTCGACAGCGATCGGCACAGCCGATGCAACGCTTAATGCCTACGTGAATACATTGGGGCTTGCAGGCAGCTACTACTTCCAGTACGGCACCAGCAGCACGTCGCTGACAAGCGCTACAGCCAAGACGGCTCTGAGCGCATCAACTACGCGTGCGGCAGTCAGCACTTCGCTGACGACGCTGGCTGCGGCAACCAAGTATTACTACCAGGTAGTGGTTACCACAGCCGGAGGAACCACGACAGGGAATATTCAGAGCTTCACGACGAATTGACCCGGAATCATAGAAGAGGCATCGAACCCTTTGCTTCAGCATCACCGCCGATCATTCATGCGGTCATGGAATCTTTGCCGGGTTGTCGAGTGTCCGCGCGGAGAGAGACAGAGACTTCTACGGGCGCAAAGCAGGCTACAAACGTCGCCGCGATCATCCGCAAATCACTGGCAAGAGTTGCCTGGCTCATGTACTGAAGATCGATTTGTGCTTTGAGAGGCTTGATTTCAGTGGAATAGAAATGCTCAAGCTGGCTGGCGTGAATGCCGCTTAGAATATCCTCTTCGTGACGGAAGGCGAGAGTAGCGGCGCCGGTGATTCCCGGACGATAGGGCATGTTGGCAATTGGTTCATAGATGGGTAACTTTGGCCGCGGCCCCACGAGGCTCATCTCTCCGCGCAAGACGTTATAAAACTGCGGCAGCTCATCGAGTTTGAACCGGCGTATCCAGCGACCCGCCGCGGTAATGCGCCGGTCTCCCGTGCTGGTAAGCCCAGGACCGGAGCTGGAGCCGACGGTCATGCTGCGGAACTTGTATATGCCGAAGAGACGCCCTCCGCGGCCAACCCGCTCCTGAACAAACAAGGCCGGCCCCTTCGATGTGAGGCGCACACAAACCGCGATGGCCAGCATGGGGAACAGCAGCAGAGCCAGCATGAACAGAGCGGTAGAAACGTCGAGAGCCCGTTTAGAACTGGACAATGTCCAATCGCTGGCGGTTGGAAGTTCCATGCGCAAATCCGGAATTGCTGCGGCTTGATCGGAAGGTTGAAGCAAAGGGTTGAACCACTTTGGAGTGACAATGCTGCTCACATCGAGTCCTTGAGCGGGAAGTTGCATGGGTTCTTATTTCTCCTGGGTGTTTGAATTGCGAATCTTCGGCTTGTTGCGGATGAATCTACGAGCAGGTAACTCGGCAAAGGAAAAAGGTCAATATTCCGGATAAGTCTGTGACACTTTTCGACCTGTGCCCATGCATCCATCTTCGGTACAATCGGTGGCGTCCGCGCGTACGGGAGAGATAAATAGTGATTCAGCTGAGCACGAATGGAACGATTCCTAGAATCGAACTCTGCTTGGCTCAGCCCAATTGAGAAAATGTAAGTAAATGGCCACGACGCGCACAGGCTGTGCATTCCGGGACTACTTCAGGAAGGACGCTCAAACGGATTGACCTTAGCGGCAGGAGGAACAGCGCATCCGCCATCAATGGCGCAGGTGCGGCGAAAGGATGAGAGATTCCTAACCCTGCAAAAGGAACGCGCTGAGGCGGGGATTTGGTTGGCTTAACATTTCATCCGCACGCCCTCTCATTTGAGTTGGTTCGCCTCAAGTGCGGTGAACGACAACTGAGTGAGGAACTGGCTCCATATCATGAGCTGGTTCAGCCCTGACGGATGTATATTCTTTTCGGGGACGACAACGGCATCGCCAGGATAAAGGCGCAAGTGTTCAAAATCGTCGGTGAAGATCGAGTTGCCCATCTCATGACCTACGACTGCTCCGTCCGCGCGCATTACGAACATGCGTCTCCGGTCCGCATCGCGGTTGGGACCTCCAGCCATGTGCAGGTATTGCGCGACCCTGGCGCCGTTGGCATAAAGAAAAGCCTGCTGATTGAAAACAGCGCCAACCACCTGTACGGTTTCGGGGGCAAACGGGACCACCAGCTTATCTCCGTCTTCCAGGTGAATGTCCGGAAGCGCATTCAATCCCATGCTGTGCGGATTCATCTCAAGCACCACTCGGCCGGTTGCGCGCATCTGCCGAACGCGTGCGATCATCTCGCGATTTAGCAAGGCTACCTGATCTCCAGCTGTGGAGACGGATTGCTGCCCGGAGCCGCCAGCCGCACTGACCAGGGCAAGACTGTTGCGGTCCATCTGCTGCTCCAGGCGATCCGCATATCGGTTCAGCTGGTCCTGTTCAAGCGCTCGTGTACTGAGCCGGGTGAAGATGGAACCATAAAGATAAGCTCGGTCCGTGAGCCCGCCGGCGCGCGTGGCGACGGAGCGCAACGTATCGCTTGCAGAGACGCTGTAGATGCCGGGATGCACGAACTCACCCGCCAGCTCCACATAGACAGTCTGCTCCTTGATGGGGAGTTGAATGTTCTGCTGCGCGTAGATAGTGACCACGTCGCCTGGCTTGAGTTCCATATCTTGTGACATGTCGTGATCAAGCACCAGCTTGCCGAGATTGAACGGGATCAGGCTGGTGGTCATGGTGGATGGATCCAGCCGCTCAATCACTGCCTGGTTCCAATTGGTCTGCGCCGCGGGGCTTTCCACGGCAGAAGGCTTTTCCTGGCGGGATTCAAGGCTGCCGGGAGAGACGAGTTGAGGCGCAGGTAGGCCGAGTTTCGTGCGCTGCCACCAGTAATCGCGTTTGAGCAGCGCGTCGCGCTCGGGGATCAGTTCACTCAGGCGCATACCTTCATGCCAGAGGAAATGACCGGGATTGGCCACGGCTCCGCGCAATGTAACGGCGTCGCGATAGATGGAGATGATGGGATCGACGCGCACGATATCACCGTCGGACAATAGCGTGGCCAGGCCCGCGGAATCGGCAGCGACTTCAAAGGCGCGACGCCGCGCGTGGTCTTCGACTCGATCCAGGGAAAGACGCGCGCCATTGGCTACTGCCGTCTCGCCGCCGGCGGTCTGGAGTAGCTGCTCGAGCGGCTCCTCGCCCCGCAGCTCGTAGATGCCCCCCTGGCGCACGCTCCCGATGAGCGCAACCTGCGGCCCCACGGGAGGAATGTAGAGCACATCCGCGGGTTGCAGTTGCAGATCGCCCGTTTTATCGCCCTTAACCAGCAAGGCATAGAGATCGAAGTCGGCAACCACCTTCCCTCCGCGCTTCAACTGGATGTGTCGCATGGACCCCGCCGCGGAGGGACCGCCGGTGGCGAAGACCGCGTCGACCATGGTGCTAAGCGCGCTTACCGTGTACTCGCCAGGCTGGTGCGCCATGCCCGCGACGTAAATCTGGATGGTATGAATGTCTCCCAGGTCAACGCTGAGCTCGAAGTTGCGATAGACGCGCTCCATCACGGTGCGCAAGTGGTCCGGTACTGCGGAGAAAGGCAGGCCGGCAACGTGCACCGCTCCTACCTTGGGAAGATAAATCTCTCCTTCGCGGCTGACGCGCAGATTGGCGCTGAAGTTGACCTGGCCCCAGATGCGAATGCGCAACTCGTCGCCGGGGCCGATGATCAAATCGCCCGGCGCGGGTCCGTGGTCGATGGGACCGAACCCCGCTGGTTGACTGGTAAAGAGCTTGGCCCCGTAAATCGCCAGCATCTGGCCGGTTGTTGCGAGCACGAATTGCTGAAACTCGGAGGGCGGCTCGGGAGGAACGTTGCGCATCTCAATCGCATTTCGTCCGATACGCGCAGTGCTCTCCGAGTAGCTTGCTCCGCTGGCGAGACTTCCGTTGGCCGATGCCGCTGTAGATTGGTCGGCTTTGGGAGTCTCACCTTGCGTGCTCTCGGTGACATTCAACGTCGATGGGGAGCCGGGCGATGAAGAGGGAACATTCTGCAACCCGGCGCATCCGAGCGCATCGGGTTCGCTCCCGTCAGGGCAGGTGGTTTGTGCGTGGAGCGCGGATGGAAACAATGCCATGGCCGCAACCACGGCAAGCCAGTTGAGCCGGACGCAGGAGAAGGGATTGCGGATCGATGAACGGAATCTCATGTTCCAGATTCTTCGCTGATGAGCAACGTAAGACGAAGACAAAAAGGAGCAGCGGCAGGTGCAGTGTCCCATAATCGAACGACTTTATAAGGCGTTTCCCATAATCGGCAACTCCCGCATTTCTTGATCACTCCCGCGCCGCGTTTCCGCTCCTCACCACTTAACTTGGACACAGTTCCATGAGGATTGACCGCGTGCCAATTCACGAACACGATGCAGTCAGGCGCGCACCAGGTGCCGGTAATGGCTCGCTTCTGATCTGGCTGCGCGTGGCTGTCAAGCGTAAGAGACTGGTATGGATGACAGCGCTGGGGATATTGGGCTCCGGATTGCTAGTTGCATTGCTGCTGCCCAGCCGCTACACGGCCGTGGTGGTGATCATGCCGCCGCAGGCTGGCGGAGCCTCGTCTTCCGCGGCGATGATGGCGCAACTGAGCGGGGTCGGTGCGCTGGCGTCTTCCGGCGGAGGGCTGAGCATCAAGAATCCCAACGACCAGCAAGTTGCTCTGCTTAAGAGCCGGACGGTAGAGGACGCGATGGTCGAGCGTTTCCATCTTCAGAATGTCTACCATCGCAAGTACATGTCCACCGCGCGTAGCAGTTGGGAGCGACGCACCCATGTCGACAATGGCTTGAAGGACGGGTTGATCCACCTTTCGGTGACGGATCGGGATGCGTTTCGAGCGGCGCAGATGGCCAATGGATGGGTGGAGGAGTACCGGAGTTTCTCCGCCACGCTGGCCATCACCGAGGCATCGCAGCGAAGGCTTTTTTACGAAAGGCAATTGAGCATTGCGCACGACGACCTTTCGCGCGCTGAAGAGGATATGAAGCAGACCGAGCAGCGCACTGGCATCATCGATGCCGAGGGCCAGGACCGCACCATGATTGCCTCGGCGGCGGTGTTGCGCGGCCAGCTTGCCGCCAAGCAGGTGGAGATCAGGGCGATGCGTGAGTTTGCCGCGGATCAGAATCCTGACTTGCAGCGGGCTCAGCAGGAATTGTCGGCGCTTGAGGGACAGCTGGCGGCGATGGATGCGGCCAGCGATCGCAGCAGCGGCGACCTGATTGCTCCGAAGGGCACGGTGACGCAGGCCAGCCTGGATTATGCGCGCGCACTGCGCGAAGTGAAGTATCGCGAGACGATTCAGGACCTGCTGACGCGCCAGTATGAGGGAGCGCGCGTAGACGAGGCCCGGCAGGGATCGCTGGTGCAGGTGGTCGATCCGGCAGTAGTGCCGGACCGGCCATCCTATCTTTTCAAAATCTGGATTGCGGTCGGTGCGATAGTTTGTTGTATCCCCTTGGCCTTGCTCGCGGCGCGGACGGCGGAAAGCGTCTCCGATGTGATCCGCATGCGGCAGAGCGCCGGCTCCTGGACTCAAACTCTGGAGGACCATTGGGGACAAGATCGCGAGGGCGATAGCCCGGGCGGCGGACAATCTGTGCCCGATCCGCTGGCTGCGGGTTGAACGAATTGGAAAGTCCTCGTGTCTGCGGTTAAGCAGCGAATAGCCGTGATATGGCGCTGTACATGCATCCAAGCGCTGGGTGAGGGAACAGTTTTGTATTTCTGGAATGGGGACCGATGGGTATAGGCAGCAAATGGGGCGCATGGGTGAAGCGACATGCCGGGATCGATGGGGCAGTTTTCTTTACGATTTCAGCGCGCCTGCTCCAGGTTGCGGGCAGCATCGGCACGGTGCTGCTGATCATCCATTTTCTTTCGCCCGTAGAGCAGGGCTACTATTACACTCTTCTAAGCCTCGCGGCTTTGCAAATCGTATTCGAGCTAGGCTTCTCGTTCGTCATTTTGCAGTTGGCTGCGCATGAGTCCGCGCTTCTGACTTTTCATTCCGATGGCCACATCGAGGGCGATGTATTGGCGCACGCGCGGCTGGCGTCAGTCTTGCAACTCACAGTGCGCTGGTACTGCCGCGCCGCAATTGCGCTGGCGGTTGTCGTTCTCCCTATTGGAATGGCATTCTTCTCCGGCCACGCTCACACAGCAGTCAAGGTTTCATGGCTCGGCCCGTGGGTTGCGGCGGTTCTCGCCATTTCCGTCACGTTTCTGCTGACCCCGCTTTACTCATTCCTCGAGGGCTGCAACCAGGTTCGGCAAGTGGCCAGGCTGCGGATGATGCAGGCAGTGGTTGTCTTGGCCATGTCGTGGGCTGCGATCGCATCCGGTCACGGTCTCTATGCCTGCGCGTTGGTGAATATGGGATGGATTGCGGTGGGCGTGAGCTTTCTCGCGCGACGGCGCCGGCTTTTGCTGGGCCTGCTGCGCTTTCCGGCAGGGGAAGACGGCGTCTCCTGGCGCAAAGAGATTTGGCCCTTTCAGTGGAAGATCGCCATCAGCTGGCTCTGTTCCTATTTCACCCTGCAGTTGTTCACTCCCATTCTGTTTGCGTTCCGGGGACCGCAGGAGGCGGGGCGCATGGGGCTGACTCTCAGCATTGTGGGATACCTGCCCATCGTCGCGCTTTGCTGGATCACGACCAAGGCGGCTCCGTTCGGTCAGCTCATCAAACTTGGGCGCATCGATGAGCTGGATGCGCTTTTCTTCCGCACGCTGAAGCAGTCTCTCACGATGGTTGCCATGTTAGCGGTGGGGTGTTTCGCAGTGCTGGCCGGAGTTGAGTTGTTCTTCCCAAGGACGGCCGCGCGCATGGAATCGCCCGGCATTTTTGTGCTGTTGCTGCTCACCGCGGTGAGCAGCTTTGTGGTGCAGAGCCTGGCGGTCTATCTGCGTTCCTTCAAGAAGGAGCCCTATCTGGTTCAATCGATCGTCGTTTCTGGCATCACACTGGGCGCGATTCTGCTGGCGGTTCCACGATGGGGAAACGAGGCGGTGGCCATTCTCTACTTCGTCGCCAGCGGAGTGGTGGGCCTGCTCTGGGCCCTGGTCATCTTTTTACGAAGGACAAAGGTCAAGGCAACGGTAAGGCAGGGGAACCGCAGCCGGATTTCCACTATGTCTACATGCGCCACGGCGGTCTGCGGGTACGGCGGAAGCGCAGTTGAGGAAAGCGGAGCGGATAGGGGAGTGGAGTGATCGATGCGACCGTAGAGAGACGAGAATTGACGCACCGCGGCAGAGCCGGGAATCGCGGCTTTGTGGCTACGCTGCTGTTTCCGCGCATCGCTGCCCGCTTTTCCATCGCGCTGCTGCTAACGTTCTTTCCTCTCGGAATTCTCTATCCACTCGATTACCCGGCGGGGGAGCTTCTTACGCTCTGCTGCTGGATTTGGGTATTTCCCTCGACCATTGGATGGCTGTCGCTTGCATTGTTGCCAGTGATTGTGAACGCCACGTATGGTTACTACGCCTTCAACCTCTTTTGCCTGGTTGCAACGCTGTCCGTTGCTTGGGCGGCGAGCAGGTCGGCAGAATTTGCGGCGAAGGATCTGGTTTACCTGTACAAGTTTACGCGGGTCTGCATGTTCATCACGCTCGCCATTGCCGGTGTGCAGGCGATTACCGATCCTTACAGCTGGATGTCGGTTTTCTCCAACATCCGGCTGGAAGCCGGACGCGGGGCCGGCCTGAAATCCGAGCCGTCTCAATTGGCAAGCCTTCTCGCGCTTTACCTGGTCCTTCTTGTCTGTCGGATGGAATACGTGCGTTCAACTACTCAGGCCCTGCAGGTACAGCGGTCTCTGCTGCGCGAAGGCATCTGGGCGATCCTGCTGACCGTGGCTTTGACGCGCAGCTTCACAGTGCTCATCATCGTCGTCTGCTTCGCGCCCGTGCTCTTCATGCAGCGGAAGCACTTTCTGCTCACAGCATCAGCGTTGCTCACGGGCGGTTTGGTGGGGGTGTCTGTCCTTGGCGACAGAATCGGCGAGGCATTCGATACGTCAGGCGGATCCATGACCGATCTCGTCACTGCGTCGATCGGGTCATGGAGAAACATTCCCGACATTCTGATCCTTTCCAACATTCCTGATTTTTTATTCCTGGGAAACCCGTCGGAGGTGCGCATCAAAATCACGGCCTGTGCGGTGCAACTGAGTCCGGTGCTGGGGTGGATCCAGAATACCTTCACAACATTTTCCGCCGGAGGCGTTACGGTGGGCGTGCTGGCGACTGCGGCGCTGTTTGTCGCGGGGATTGCGCTGGGCGTGAAGGGGCTTTCTTCCGACCGTCCGCGGCGCGTTACGTGGATCATGCTGTATCTGGCAGCTTGGATCATTCTGGCCAAGTGGGACCCCGCTGCGTGGGTGGCGCTTGGCTTGATTCCGACGATGCACAAACTGAATTTTCCGGGTTCGTCTAAGATCCCGCAACAAATTTCAATGCGCACGGGCATGAATGAAAGGATTAACGATGGCAGTGAATGAGGACGCCCGCTATGCCCCACGCGCGGAAGGCACGTTTGCCGGCCGCGCGGAGAAGCTATACCGACAGCTTGCCTACGATCTCTGGAGGCGGGAACTCAAGCGGTTCTTTGCGGGCCAGCGGACGATGGGGCGACGGATCGTCGACGTCGGCTGCGGCCCCGGGTTCCTGCTTTCCTGCATCGGCAAGTGGGTTGAAGGGGCCGAGTTGACGGGCGTGGATCAAAGTGAGGCGCTGCTGAAAATCGCGCAATCGCGCTGCAAGGGAATGACCGCGCTCAAGGGAGACGCCTCCGCGATTCCGCTGCCGGATGGATACGCCGACGCTGCTTTCGCGCTGCACGTGGTGGAACATCTGGCGCAGCCGGCGCAATTCTTTCAAGAGGCGCGGCGGGTGCTCCGGCCCGGAGGGCTGCTGGTGATCGCTACACCCAATGCCGACGGATGGGGCGCCAGGCTGATGGGGCGGCGGTGGAAGGGATACAGCGACCCGACGCACGTTTCATTGCATGGGCCGTCTTTCTGGAGCGATTTGCTGAACGGTTCAGGCTTCGACATTGTTCAGCATGGCACCACTGGATTGTCGGGCATTCCTCTGCTCGACCGGATGCCGCTCGGTTTGATTCAGTGGATACCTGTTTTTCTTTTTGGATATTTTCCATGGCGGCGCGGCGAGGCATTTATTTGCGCGGCTATCCGCCGTCCGAACACAGAGGCCAATGCGGCCTGACAGAGGCGTCCGCATCCGGAGAAGCCGCGGAACGGTCTGCCGAAAACCAGCGCAGGCGATGCAAAAGATCGTGTGAATCAACCAGCTCAAGGAGACTCGAAGCCATGCCCTCTGTTCAAGACGCCATCTACTCATCCACCGACTACCATAGGCAGAAACACGGTACAAGTCTGGAGGCGTCGGAGCTTATTATCCGCTATCGAACCGAGAAGTTCGCCGCGCTGACCGGCGGCGCGACTCTGGACATCCTTGAGGTTGGCGTCGGGCCGGGATGGAATCTGGCGCGGCTCCCGGCGCATCGCCGCGTGGGGCAGGACGTGACGCTGGAGTACGCCGATGGGCTGAGGCAGCAAGGAATTGAATTCGTCTCCGAACTGCGGGAGCTTTCCGGACAGCAATTCGATGTTGTGATTGTGTCCCATGTCCTGGAGCACCTGCTGGAGCCGGCCAAGATGCTCGCGGAGATATTCCCTCTGCTGAAGCCGGGCGGAAAACTGCTGGTGCTGGTTCCACTGGAGGCTTCGGTGCGCAAGTACTCGGCGGGCGATAAGAACCACCATCTGTTTTCGTGGAGCGCGCATACTCTGCACGAATTTCTGACAGCGAACGGATACGTGGTTCGATCGTGCGCGGTGAAGAGGCACGGATACGACAGGTTTGCGGCCGAGCTTTCCATCCGGATTGGTGGCGGCTTTGGCGTCTACAAGCTTCTGCTGTGGCTGCTGCGCACAATCAGGCCTCGCCACGAGGTTCAAGCTGTCGCCAGCTACAAGGTTCAAGCGCCGTAATGTCTCCCTTTGAAAGGTCATCCATGAGTGTTGCCGCATCAAAAACTGGAATGGCACGATGAGCAAAAGAGCTGTTCTGGTATCGCTGCGATTCACTCCCGCGATCGTGCAGCATCTGGTCGCTTATGCCAAGGCGCTTCAGGAACTTGGTTTCACAGTCGAGGTCGTGCTGGATACGGCTTACATGGAATTCTCAGAACTTGCGGAGATGACGCGCGCATCGTCAAAAGAGCCAGACCTCGATCGGGCTTCGTTTTCTCACGCGATCTTCTTCAACGTGGCCTTTGATAATCTTGCCCTTGCAAACCGGTTGAAGCGCAGGGGCGCCAGAATTATCTACATCTATCATGAGCCGTGGGAAGCTTCCTTTGCTTTTCTGCGCACAGACGGGTTTGGAATCAGAGTCAAGGCCGCCATTGCGCATCGAGTCTCACGGCCGTTGCTCAAGGTTGCAGATCTTGTCTTAGTTGGCTCTCAGTATGGCCTGAATGCCTATCGGCGGGCGGATGCGCACTACAATGCAAGCGTGTTCTGCTTCCCGCTAATCTATGACGATGAGGCTGGCCAGCCGACACCGGAAATTGTGCAACAGAAACTCAGCTTCTCTTACCTGGGAAATATCGGCCGCGTGCACGGGTTCGATCAGTTCATTCGCGTGATGCGGGAATCGCTGCTGCAAAAGTCCAATTTGCGGTTCATGATCGCATCGAGATATCCGCTTCCGGAATTTGTATTGAGGGACGATGTAATCCGCCGCAATCTCGACAAGATCGATGTGATGTGCGGGCGAACGCTCACGAACGAGGAGATCAACGGTTGCTATCGAAGGAGCTTCGGCGTGTGGAATCTCTATCGCCGATCGATGCAGAGCGGAGTTCTCCCCAAGGCGTTCATGTACGGCACGCCGGTAATTGCATCCAGAATCGGCTCGTTTCCCGAATATGTCAGGGATGGGTACAATGGCAGATTTGCGTGCGCCGACGATCCGGATCAAGTCTTGTCTGTGCTGGAGGAGCTTCGCAGCAGAACCGGAGAGTATGCCGAAAATTGCAGGCGAAGCTTTCTGGACTTGTTCTTCTATAAGTCAAGGGTTGAAGACCTGCGTCAATTATTGGCCTGACTGCTTGTCTTTTCAGTATTGGTCCGGGCCGTGCGGCGATGAACGACTTCGATTATCTTGCGCTCATAGAGCTCGACGGTGCGTCCCACCATGACGTCGGCGGTAAATGCGCTCTCGAACAATGCACGCGAATTCATTCCGAAGGATTTGCGCAAACCAGGGTCCCCGAGCAGTGATTCGAGTGCGTCGCGCAACGTATTTTCCCTGGCGCGGCCCACGAGAAGGCCGTTCCATCCGTTACGCACCGCTTCAGAGACGCCTCCCGTGTCCGTGGCGACGATGGGAAGGCCGGCGCACATGGCTTCCAAAATGCTGATGGGAAGGCCCTCATACCTGGATATCAAGGCGAACACGTGGGCGTTGGGGAGCAATTCGCGCACGGAACAGCTGTCTCCGAGGAACTCCGTTCGATCAAGAAGGCCCAACTGGGCAGCGCAGGCCCGGGATTGCTCGATCAAAGGCCCGCCGCCGATAAACCGCAGGCAGAAGGGCGCGCGCACATTGCTCAAGGCGCGCAGCAGCGTGAGATGATCCTTTTGCGGAGTGAACCTGGCCACCATGATGATGACCGGCGGAGAACCTGCTTCAGGGCATGCGCGGCCGGGATCGTCGCGAATTCCATTGGTGATGGTAAAGATGCGAGAGGCGTCCGCGATTCCATGGCGGAGGGCCAGTTCGCGGTCAAACTGCGACACGGCAATGACGCTGGCGCCGAGGCGGCCGGCAAACCACTCCGAGGACATTGCGATCCATTTTCGGGAACGCGATGCGCCCTCAGAAAATGCCCAGCCATGCGCCGTGAAAATGCATGGGATTCCGCGGAGCCGGGCGGAAATGCGCGCCAGCAGGCCGGCCTTGGAGGAATGCGCATGGATGAGATGGGGTTTGAAACGGCGAATGACAATTGCCAGTTGGGCGAGGGCCAGTAAATCCTTCCGCGGGTTCACGGGAGCTACAAGGCTGGACAGATGGAAGACAGCGATGCCGAGAGTTTTCGCCTCGTGAGTCAGGAAGCCGATTTCTCCGGAGGCCAATGCTACCGTGTACCGGCCAACAGATGCGCGGAGCAACTCCAATATGTGGGTCTGTGCGCCGCCGTGTTCGGCTCGGGTGATTACATAGAGAATCCTCTTTAGGGAGTCCGGTTGCGTCCGAGTCAAAGAACTCCCCCCCCAGCTAGCTCACTTATAAGTGAGCTTAGCTCGAAAGAGGGCCTCAGTAAGAAAGCGTTGCGGGGGGTAACTCTGCTTGGGACGAGTCTGGGAGTAACTTCAGAATCAATTCCATATCGGGAAGAGCCGGTCGTATCATGCGCGCACATTTTATGGCTTATCTTGAGATTCACCATTGTTTGCACGAAGATGATCTTAATGAGCGCACAAGTTACATTTGCCGGTCAGCAGGCTATAGGGTTGAAACTGGGCGAAACCAGATTCATCTTAGAAGGAGCAAAGACCTTTGCGGTTGTGCTGCTTTATCTCATTCTGCCGAATCTGGCACTCATTCTGTCCGCCGGCACGTGGAATGGACTGCCGCATGGGTACATCAATTTGGAGTTCCTTCTGATCGGTGCGGCGGGCATGTTTCTTCCGCGCGGTGTGCTGTTTGCGGCGCTTTTTCTGGAGTCGATGGTAGATCTCGCCTATGGCATCTGCTATACCTACCGGTTTTCCGTAGGAGAGTTAGCCTCGTCGACACGCTATTTGACTTCGATGCCCATAGGACGATTGCTGGAGGGGCTAGTTCTGCTGGCACTCTGCGTCCTGGTTTGCGGTGTTCTGGCCATCACCAGGCCTCATCCACAGATGCGGCTGCGGACCGCGGGCGCTCTGCTGGTGTGTGTTGGCCTGCCAACCTTTATCGACATGGTGGATGGGCAGAATCTGCTGTGGCGCAAGGATGCGACGCTTACATCGTATCGCCTGGTGCGGAGCCCGGCTGCGGTGCTTGCGCTCTGGGAAATCTCCTCTATCCGAGTGGGCGCGTATTCGCGCGGCAGCGACGATTTGCCCATGCGTTCCGCCTCTTCCGAAATAGCCGCGTTTCTCGATGGTCGTGCAAGTACGGCAGACTCTCCCAATGTTGTTTTAATTGTGGTGGAGTCGTGGGGAATTCCTCTGGACCCACGGCTCGCCCGGGCCCTCACCGCGCCCTACGACGACCAGCGCATCGCCGGCAAATACAAAATATCTTCCGGCACCGTCCCATTTACCGGTCTCACGGTGCCTGGAGAGGCGCGTGAGCTTTGCCACTCGACTGCCGGCTTTGGAATCCTCAACGCCCCGGCTGCGCTGACGGATCATTGCCTGCCCGCTTTGTTTCATGCAAGAGGATACGAGAACGTTGCCATTCATGGATTTGTGGGGCAGATGTTTTATCGCGATGCCTGGTATCCGAAGCTGGGATTCGACGAAAGCTGGTTTGGCCTAGACCTGCACAAGTTGGGACTCCCTAGTTGTCCGGGAGCTTTTCCGGGAACCTGCGACACGGCAATTGCCGGCTGGATTTCAACAACGTTTCTGGCCGAGCGGCAAGACAAGCCGCGATTCATTTATTGGGTTACGCTGAATTCGCATCTTCCGGAGCCGTCGCATCCGAACCTTCCCGACGATGGCGTCTGCGCCACGCAGCCCGCGCTGCAAGACTCGACGGCGCTGTGCTCCTGGTTCCGGTTGGTGCGGGCGGTTCATCAGTCTGTGGAACAGGCGGCGTTGGCTCCGACTGCCAGGCCAACCGTTTTTGTGCTGGTGGGCGATCATGCTCCGCCATTCAGCGATCCCGATCTTCGGGCGGAGTTTTCAAACACAGAGGTTCCTTACGTGATGCTGACGCCGCTGGGGAAATCCGAGTATCGATGAGGGTGTTTCGGGAAGATCGTGGTTATTTGTGCACGGGCGATCCTGCGGAGTGGACCATGTGCGGCAATTGCTCTTCGTTCGCGGTTAAGTAATTGTCAATGGCGGCCGCGGCTTTGCGCCCTTCGGATATGGCCCAGACGACGAGCGATTGGCCGCGGCGCATGTCACCGGCAGCGAAGATGCCGTCGACGGAGGTCATGTAGTCGGCGTTAGCTGCAACGTTGCCGCGGTTGTCGAGGGCGAGGCCTAGCTGCTCGATCATTCCTGATCGCACCGGTCCGAGGAAACCCATGGCGAGCAGGACCAGATCGACTTCGAGGATGTGCTCGGAGCCGGGAATGGCTTCGAACTTGGGTGGCGGGCCGACGCGGACCAGGTGTAGCTGCGCCACATTGCCATGCTCATCGCCGGTGAACTTGATGCTGTTGATGCTCCAGTCGCGAATGCCGCCTTCTTCGTGGGCTCCCTCGATGCGCAACTGCAAGGGCCATAGCGGCCATGGTGTGGAGGCGGCACGGGTCTCGGGAGGCTTGGGCATGATCTCGAACTGGTGAACACTCAATGCGCCCTGACGGTGAACGGTGCCGAGGCAGTCCGCGCCAGTGTCGCCGCCGCCGATGATGACCACACGCTTGCCGGCCGCGCTGATCGCTTGCGAGGGATGGGCGAGAAACTGAGCTTCCAAATCGCCTTCGCAGCGGCGGTTCTGCTGAGGCAGAAAATCCATGGCGAAGTGAATGCCCTTCAACTCGCGGCCTGGGATGTTCAGGTTGCGCGGCTGCTCCGCGCCGCCGGAGAGCAGGATGGCGTCGTAGTGGCCGGTGAGGGCTTCAACGGGAACATTGACGCCGACGTGCGCATTGGTGATGAACGTGACGCCTTCGGCGCGCATCTGTTCAATGCGGCGGTCGACGACTTTTTTCTCCAGCTTGAAGTTGGGAATGCCGTAACGCAGCAGGCCGCCGATGCGGTCATTTTTTTCATACACAGTGACAGAGTGGCCGGCGCGGCGAAGCTGCTGTGCTGCCGCTAAACCTGCCGGGCCGCTGCCGACGACAGCAACGCGCTTGCCGGTGTTTTGTTCGGGCGGTTCGGGATGAATCCAGCCCTCGTCCCAGCCGCGTTCGACGATGGAGCGCTCGATGAGCTTGATGGAGACCGGCGGCTGATCGATGCCGAGGACGCAGGAAGCTTCGCAAGGAGCGGGGCAGATGCGGCCGGTGAATTCGGGGAAGTTGTTGGTCGAGTGCAGGCGGCGGACAGCTGCTTCCCAGCGGCCATGGTAGACCAAATCGTTCCAGTCGGGGATGAGATTGTTGACGGGACAGCCGGTATGACAGAAAGGCACGCCGCAATCCATGCAGCGAGCGCCCTGATCGCGCTGCTTGGCTTCAGGAAACGGCTCGTAGATTTCAAACCAGTCCTTGACGCGCTCTTCCGCCTTGCGTCGTTTGGGCTGCTCGCGCTCGAATTCAAGAAAGCCGGTGTCTTTACCCATGCTGCACCTCGGCTGCCGCCACCCGGGGCGATGAAATGACAGGAGAAATATGCGTCGCGCTGGAAGCTTCGTCAGAGCGCGGGAAGCCGAGAACGCGCTTGTACTCATGCGGGAAGATCTTGATGAAGCGCGGCTGCGCGTCGGCCCAGTGTTCGAGGATCCACGCAGCGCGGGGGCTGCCGGTCAGGTCGCGATGGCGCTCAAGCAGGGCGCGCACGCGGTCTACATCGCCGGATTCGATCAGCGGCTCGAGATCGACGCTGGCTTTGTTGCAGCGCCTTGCCTCGAAGTCGCCCTGGTCGTCGTAGACATAGGCGATGCCGCCGCTCATGCCGGCGGCGAAATTGCGGCCGGTTGAGCCGAGAACAATGACGGTGCCGTTGGTCATGTATTCGCAGCCGTGATCGCCGACGCCTTCAACTACGGCGACTGCGCCGGAGTTGCGCACCGCGAAGCGCTCGCCGGCAATGCCGTTGAGGAAGGCTTCGCCGGTGGTTGCGCCATAGAGAACTACGTTGCCGACCAGAATGCTTTCTTCGGGCAGGAAGCTGGAGGTTTTGGGCGGATAAGCAATGATGCGGCCGCCGGAGAGGCCTTTGCCGACATAGTCGTTGGCATCGCCTTCGAGTTCAAGCGTGACGCCGGAAGGCACGAACGCGCCGAAGCTTTGGCCGGCGGAGCCTGCGAACTTGAAGTGGATGGTGCCGTCCGGTAATCCCGCGGAGCCGTATTTGCGGGCGATTTCGCCTCCCAGCATTGCGCCGACAGTGCGATGCACGTTGCGAATTGCGAAGCTGCCGGTGACGGGAGTCTTCGACTCGATGGCCGGCGCGGCCTTGGCGATCAGCGCGTGATCGAGAGCCTGGCCGAGACCGTGATCCTGGGCCTGCACGCAACGACGAGCAACGCGGGAGGGCAGCGTGGGCGAGTAGAGGATCGAAGAGAGATCGATGCCTTTGGCCTTCCAATGATGGTCGGCAACGGCGGCGTCGATGCGATCTACGCGGCCCACCATCTCGTCGACGGTGCGGAAGCCGAGCTTGGCCATGTGCTGGCGCACCTGCTCGGCGAGGAAGAAGAAGAAGTTGATCACGTGCTCGGGCTGGCCGGTGAAGCGGGCGCGCAGGACGGGGTCTTGCGTGGCGATGCCGACCGAACAGGTATTCAAGTGGCACTTGCGCATCATGATGCAACCGATTGTTATGAGGGGTGTTGTGGCGAAGCCGAACTCTTCAGCACCGAGCAGCGCGGCGATCACTACGTCGCGGCCGGTTTGCAGCTTGCCATCGGTCTGAACTTTGATGCGGCTGCGCAGATCGTTGAGAAGCAGAACTTGTTGGGTTTCCGCGAGGCCGAGTTCCCAGGGAAGGCCTGCGTGCTTGATGGAACTGAGCGGGGATGCGCCGGTTCCGCCGGTGTCGCCGGAGATGAGCACTACATCGGCATGGGCTTTGGAGACGCCGGCGGCGACGGTGCCTACGCCGACTTCAGAGACGAGCTTCACTGCGATCCGCGCCTTGGGGTTGACGTTCTTCAAGTCGTAGATGAGCTGGGCCAGGTCTTCGATCGAATAAATGTCGTGATGGGGCGGAGGCGAGATGAGGCCGACACCGGGGATGGAATAGCGCATCTTGGCGATGACGTCATCGACCTTGTGGCCGGGCAACTGGCCGCCTTCACCGGGCTTCGCGCCCTGCGCCATCTTAATCTGCAGCTCATCTGCGTTGACCAGATAGTTTGCGGTGACGCCGAAGCGCCCGCTGGCCACTTGCTTGACGGCACTGCGGCGCAGATCACCGTTGGCGTCGCGCTCGAAGCGGTCTTCGCTCTCGCCGCCTTCGCCGGTATTGGACATGCCGCCGATGCGGTTCATGGCGATGGCGAGCGTCTCGTGGGCCTCCTTGCTGATGGACCCGAAGCTCATGGCGCCGGTGGTGAAGCGCTTGACGATCTCCTTGGCCGGTTCTACTTCATCGATCGGAATGGGCTCGTCGGCATACTTCAGCTTGAGCAGGCCGCGCAGTGTGCAGAGATTGCGGTTTTGCTCGTCGAGCAGATCGGTGTACTCCTGGAACGTGGTTGCGCTGTTGGCGCGCACGGCGTGCTGCAACTTGGAGATGGTTTGCGGATTGAGGAGGTGATACTCGCCGCCCTCGCGGTATTGATAGTGGCCGCCGACCACCAGATCTGTTTCGGAATCGGTGAGCGGACGGAAGGCATAGGCATGCTTGAGTTGGGCTTCGCGGGCCAGCACGTCAAGGCCGACGCCCTCGATGCGCGAGGCGGTGTTAGAGAAGTATGCGTCGATGAGCGACTGGTTGAGGCCGACGGCTTCAAAAACCTGTGCGCCGCGATAGCTTTGCAGCGTGCTGATGCCCATTTTGGAGAAGGTCTTGAGCAGGCCTTTGTTGATGGCCTTGATAAAGTTTTTCTCGGCGTATTCGCCGGTAAGCTTCTCAGGGAGCAGTCCGCGGCGCTTGAGGTCGTGCAAGGTCTCGATGGCCAGGTAGGGGTTGATGGCGCTGGCGCCGTAGCCGATGAGCAGGGCAAAGTGCATGACTTCGCGCGGCTCGCCGCTCTCGATGATCAGCGCAACCTGAGTGCGGGTCTTCTCTCGAACCAGGCGATTGTGCACTGCGGCCATGGCCAGCAGGCTGGGGATGGGCGCATAGGTGGCGTCGACGCCGCGGTCGGAGAGAATGAGCAGCGTGTAGCCGGAGTTGACGGCGTGCGCGGCGCGGGCGCTTAAGTCGTCAAGAGAATGCTTGAGGCCAACTTCGCCGTCGGCGGCGCGGAAGAGCGCGGGGAGCGTGGTGGCGAGCAGGTCGCCGGATGAGATGCGACGCAGTTTCTCGAGGTCGCGGTTCGTAAGAATGGGATGCGGCAGCTTGAGGGTGTGACAGTTTTCCGGCGCCTCGTCGAGGATGTTGCGCTCTGTGCCGATGTAGCTGATGAGCGACATCACCAGCTCTTCGCGAATGGGATCAATAGGCGGATTGGTCACCTGGGCGAAGAGTTGCTTGAAGTAGCTGAACAGCGGCTGCGGACGGTCAGAGAGGCACGCCAGGGGAACGTCGGTGCCCATGGAGCCGATGGGTTCCTCGCCTTTTGCGCCCATGGGGATGAGCAGGATTCTCAGATCCTCTTCGCTGTAGCCGTAGGCACGCTGGCGGCGCAGCAGGGTTTCAGGGTTGGAGGCGATCACGCGCGAAGGCTCGGGCAGATGGTCGAGCAGGACTTGCTGTTCGCGGAGCCAGGCGGCGTAGGGCTGGCGGGCGGCTAGCTCCTTCTTGATCTCGGCGTCGGAGATGATGCGCTTCTGCACGGTGTCGACGAGGAACATGCGGCCGGGCTGCAGGCGGCCTTTCTTGCGGATGTCTTCAGCGGGCACATCGAGCACGCCGGCCTCGGATGCGAGGACTACCAAGTCATCTTTGGTGACGATGTAGCGGCCGGGGCGGAGGCCGTTGCGATCGAGCGTGGCGCCGATGACTTTGCCGTCAGTAAACGCGATGGCGGCGGGGCCATCCCACGGCTCCATCAGCGAGGCGTGGTACTCGTAGAAGGCGCGTTTCTCCTCATCCATGTCGGGGTTGCCGGACCAGGCTTCAGGGATGAGCATGGCCATGACATGGGGCAGCGAGCGGCCGGATTGATAGAGGAATTCAACTGCGTTGTCGAGCGAACCGGAGTCGCTGCCATCGGGCGTAATGACGGGATAGAGCTTGTCGATCTGGCCGTCATGGAGCGGGCTGCTGAGAACGGATTGGCGCGCATTCATCCAACTTACGTTGCCACGGATGGTGTTGATTTCGCCGTTGTGGGCCACGTAACGGTATGGATGCGCCAGCTTCCAGCTGGGAAACGTATTGGTGGAGAAGCGCTGGTGCACGAGGCAGAGCGCGCTTGTCACCAATGGATTGGCCAGCTCGAAGTAAAATTTCTCGATTTGCGGCGCCAGCATCAGGCCTTTGTAGATGATGGTGCGACAGGAAAACGAAGGAATGTAAAACGTTTCCTTGTCCTCGATGTCGGAGCCGGCGATCTCGTTTTCGGTGCGGCGGCGGACACGATAAAGAAGCCGCTCGAATGCGTCTTCATCCAATGCTTTCGGGCAGGCCACGAAAAGCTGTTCGATGTATGGCTGCGAGGCGCGAGCTTCACGGCCGATGGCGTCGCCATTCACGGGCGTATCGCGCCAGCCCAGCACGGTGAGGCCTTCCTCAGCGGCGATGCGCTCGAATACGCCCTCGCACTGTAAGCGGCTGTGCTTTTCCACAGGAAGAAAAACCATCGCCACGCCATAACAACCGGCTTCCGGCAGGCGGATGCCAAGTTCGCCGCACTCGCGGGTGAAGAAGACGTGGGGAATCTGAATCAGGATGCCAGCACCGTCACCCGTTTCCGGGTCGCAACCGGCGGCGCCACGATGGGTGAGGTTGATAAGCACCTCAAGGCCCTTGCGGATAATGTCGTGGCTCTTTTCGCCGCGGATGCTGGCAACCAGGCCCATGCCGCAGGCATCATGTTCATTCCGAGGGTGATAGAGCCCCTGCGGCGGCGGGATGCGGAGATGAGAATCCGGTGTCTGCATGGCAACCTTTTCGATGATCATTTTAGGTGCGGACTGCATTCTGAAGCGGGGGGTACACTTACACGCCGCGATCTCTCTGGTGGAGATCGTCCTGCATTGAATGAATGGCCTGCTGGGCAGGCCTGGCCTCGAATGGGACGTAGCTAACTCTCTACTATAACGAAAATTTCGTTTTTGCGCGTGGCTTGCTCCGGCTTCCAGGCTGGAATTCGCATTGGCGGGCGTATTTCAATTCGGTTCCAAGGCTCGATACGGCGCTGAAACGCAATGTTCGCGCTATCCCTCGGCTCAGTACGTTTCAGGAATCAATGCCCTATACTGTTGATTTGGGAGATGGCATGCAAGATTCCATTCTCGTCACCGGCGGGGCTGGGTTTATCGGGTCAAATTTTGTCTTGAACTGGATTGACGCCATGGGTTCGCCGGTGGTGAATCTGGATCTGTTGACATATGCCGGCAACCCGGAAAACCTCTCGTCTCTTGAAGGGGATTCCCGGCATTTGCTGGTGCGCGGCGATATCTGCGATGCGGAGCTTGTGGCTTCCTTATTGCGCCGGCATCAGCCGAAAGCCGTGATTCACTTTGCGGCCGAGAGCCATGTGGACCGGTCGATCGCATCTCCGGAGGCATTCATACGGACCAACGTTCAGGGAACGTTTGTTCTGCTGGAGCAAGTGAAAGCTTATTGGTCAGGCCTGGACGATGAGGCTAAGGGGGCATTTCGGTTTCTGCATGTCTCCACAGACGAGGTTTACGGCACGCTGGGGCCGGACGATCCGGCTTTTTCAGAGACTACGGCGTATGCTCCCAACAGCCCATACGCGGCGTCGAAGGCGGCTTCAGACCACCTGGCGCGGGCCTATCACCACACCTGGGGCTTTCCTGTACTGACCACAAACTGCTCCAATAATTATGGTCCGTTTCAGTTTCCGGAGAAGCTGATTCCGCTGATGATTCTCAACGCGCTTGAATCGAAGCCGCTGCCGGTATACGGCGATGGGATGAACGTGCGCGACTGGCTCTTCGTTGAAGACCACTGCTCGGCCATCCGGGCCGTGCTTGCCAATGGCCGGGTTGGCGAGACCTATAACATCGGCGGCAACAGCGAGCGTGCAAACATCGATGTAGTGACTACGATTTGCGATCTGGTGGACGAGATGCGTCCCCGCTCAGGGGTCGGTTCGCGTAGGGAATTGATCACCTATGTCAAGGACAGGCCCGGGCATGACCGGCGCTACGCAATCGATGCTTCAAAGCTATCCCGCGAGTTAGGATGGCGGCCGGCGGCGGAGTTTGTAGGTGGCCTGCGCAAGACGGTTCGATGGTTTCTCGATAACTCCGTATGGGTTGAGAGCGTGAGGACGGGCGCATACATGGAATGGATCAACAAGAATTACACGGAACGAGTGACTCTATGAAGGGAATCATTCTTGCAGGAGGGTCAGGCACCCGTCTTTATCCCGTAACTCACGTTGTATCGAAGCAGTTATTGCCGGTGTATAACAAACCGATGATTTACTACCCCCTGAGCACGCTGATGCTGGCCGGGTTGCGCGACATTCTGATTATTTCGACTCCGGAAGATACGGGGCGTTTCGTGGAGTTACTCGGCGATGGCAAGCGCTGGGGAATCAGCATCAGCTATGCTGTTCAGCCCAGCCCCGATGGGTTGGCTCAGGCCTTCATCATCGGCAAAGAGTTTATCGGGGATGACTCCTGCGCATTGGTGCTGGGCGATAACATCTTTTACGGCCAGGGGTTTTCGCGCCAGCTTCAGTCGGCAGCCGCATTGAAGGAGGGGGCGACGGTCTTTGCCTATCCGGTTGAAGATCCGCAGCGCTATGGCGTGGTGGAGTTCGATGATAAAGGACGCGCGATCAGCCTGGAGGAAAAGCCAACAATTCCGAAGTCGCGATATGCCATCACGGGGCTCTATTTCTACGATTGCGAGGTGGTCAGCATTGCCTCGTCGCTGAAGCCCTCGCCGCGGGGCGAACTGGAGATTACGGATCTGAATAAGCGCTATCTGGAAGCAGGGAAGCTGAATGTCGAGGTCATGAGCCGCGGCATGGCCTGGCTGGACACGGGAACGCACGACTCGCTGCTGGAGGCTGGGCTCTTTGTCCACACCATCGAACACCGCCAGGGCTTGAGCATCGCCTGTCCCGAGGAGATCGCATATCGGCTGGGCTTCATCACCGCGGAACAACTGGAGGCGCTGGCGCAGCCCGTCATTAAGAGCGGCTATGGACAATACCTGCTCGCCTTGCTGCGGGAGCCCCATTTTCCCGCCAGGGCTCGAGAGTTATGAAGATTCGAGAGACGGAGTTACCGGGAGTTATAGTTTTTACCGCGCCCATATTCAGAGACTCGCGCGGCGCATTCTGCGAGACATTCAATTTGCGCAAGATGGAAGAGGCCGGCCTGCCATCGGTGTGGGTGCAAGATAACTTCTCGCTGTCAAGTAAAGGCGTGCTTCGCGGTATCCACTACCAGGTGATTCAATCCCAGGGGAAACTTGTCAGAGTTACTAGCGGCTCTGCACTGGATGTCGCTGTGGATCTACGGCGGAGCTCGCCGGCATTCGGCAAGCATGTTGCTGTTGAGCTGACCGCGGAGAGCGGCGACATGTTATGGATTCCGCCTGGATTCGGGCACGCCTTTCTGGCACTCACCGATCAGGTTGGCTTCGCTTATAAGGTGACCGACTACTACTCTCCTGCCGGCGAACGGACCGTTGTGTGGAACGATCCTGACATTGCGATTGCGTGGCCGCTTGATGCGGAGACGGTGATCGTCTCGGAGAAGGATCGAGCCGGGGCGATGCTCAGGGATGCTGAGATATTTCCGTAGGGCGCGATAGCGGATGCATGCGCAATTGTTTAGGATTCGCTTTTCAAGTCATTTGTGAGAATTCGGTCGCCCCTACGGGGCTAGTTGGGTCTACTTAGGCATTCCCAACGCGGCGCTTCGCTTGCGCTGGGCTATTATCGACGGCTCCCTCCGGGAGCGACGAGTGATTGTGCGTCGCGTGAACCTCGCCGAAGCATTTAGAGTTCTTTGCATGCGAGGGTGGACCGTTTGCGCGTAGCGATCGATACCGGCGGGACATTTACCGATTGCGTCACTCTGTTGGACGGAGAGATTCGTGTGTTCAAGCTGTTCTCGACTCCCATCGATCCTTCTCAGGCGGTCATGGAGGGGTTGAGGCAGATGCGCGCCGGGGATCCGGGCGCAGGCGTTGGACTCGAAGTGCGGCATGGGACGACTGTTGGCACGAACACGATGCTGGAGCGGACCGGAGCGCGCGTGGCGTTTATCACGACGGCTGGTTTTGAGGACACCATCGCCATTGGCCGGCAGACTCGGGGCAGGCTCTACGACTGGTTCGCGCCGATACCAGAGTGCCTGGTGCCGCGTACCTTGCGTTTCGGCGTCCGCGAGCGGGTGAGTGCCGAGGGGGAGATTCTCTTCGCGCCATCGGATGAAGAGCTCGCGGCGCTGGTGGAGAAGGTGCGCGCCGGTGGAGTGGAGGCAGTGGCCATCTCGCTCCTGTTTGCGTTTGCGAATCCTGAGACAGAGCGGCGGATTGAGAGGGCGATGCGGAGCCTTGGCGTTCCCATATCTGCGTCACATCGGATTTTGCCGGAATTCCGCGAGTACGAACGGGCTTCAACGACGGTGGTGAACGCGTACTTGGCGCCACGCATGGAGAGCTACCTGGGCCGGCTGGAAGAGCGCGTTGGCGCGGAGCACGAAGCGGGGCGCGTGGATGTGATGCAATCCTCAGGCGGCATTATTCCAGCGCGGGTTACGGCCAAGGAACCGGTCCGGACGGTGTTGTCCGGGCCAGCGGGAGGCGTGATAGGCGCAACGCAAGTGGCACGCTGGGCGGGCTTCGAGCGCATTATCGGGTTCGATATGGGCGGGACGTCGACGGATGTGTTTGTGGCGGATGAGTCGAAGGGCGGGGCGCAGTTGACGCGCGAATCGGTTGTAGCGGGCGTGCCCGTTGCCGTGCCCATGCTCGACATTCATACCGCCGGCGCTGGCGGGGGATCGATTGCGCGATTCGACGCGGGGGGAATGTTGCGCGTGGGCGCGGAGTCGGCGGGCGTGGAGCCGGGACCGATTTGCTTTGGACACGGAACGCGGCCGACCGTCACGGATGCCAACCTTCTATTGGGCCGGCTGGATGCTGAGACCTTTCTAGGTGGTGGAGTTCGGCTCGATCGCGAGCGTACAGAAAAGCTGATGGGCGAACAAAAAGGTCCGTTGACAACTGCGGTCGAGTTTGCGGCGGGCATTGTGCGCGTGGTAGAGACGGAGATGGAAAAGGCGATCCGCGTGATTTCCATTGAGCGCGGGCACGACCCGCGTGAGTTTGCGCTCGTGGCCTTCGGAGGCGGCGGCCCGTTGCATGCATGCTCGCTGGCCCGAGCGCTGCGGATTCCGAAGGTGTTGATTCCCGCGGCGCCGGGCGCGCTTTCCGCGGTGGGAATTCTGCTTGCGGATACAGTGCGGGATTTTTCGCGAACGGTGATGCTGCCGGGCCTCGACGTGGAACGGGTCGGCGAATATTTTCGAGAATTGGAAGAGCGCGGTCGGGCGGAGTTTGCCGCGGAGGGCCTCAAAGGCGTGGCGCAGCGAAGCGTCGACGTGCGGTATTGCGGACAGGGTTATGAGTTGAGTGTTCCGTGGAGCGAAGACGATGTTGATGGCGCGCTTGCACGGTTTCACAACTTGCATAGAGAGCGTTATGGATTTTTCGATGCAGTGAGGCCAGTGGAGATTGTGAATCTGCGGCTGCGCATGATTGCTAAAGGTTCGGACTTTGCGCCGGCGCGACGTGCGGCCGTACCTGGGGATGGCCGTGCGGCACGGATTGGCGAGCGGCAGATTTTTTTCGACGGAGGATTTTGTGAGGCATTTTTATACCGCCGCGATGGGCTCGTGCCGGGCGACCGATTCTGTGGGCCGGCGATGATTACTGAATATACGGCAGCCACGTTGTTGCCGCCTGGAGACCGCTTGGAAGTGGATGGTTTTGGAAATCTGGTTATCTCGATCGGGGACGCGGGGTGCGCATGACAATCCGGGCAAACGATCCGGTAGAACTCGCCATTTTCCAGAGCGCGGTGCATTCGATTGCCGAAGAGATGGGGGCGGCGCTGCGGCGGACGGCGCTCTCGCCGAATATCAAAGAGCGACGCGATTATTCCTGCGCTGTTTTCGACGGGCAGGGCCGGGTGATTGCGATGGGCGACCACATGCCTGTGCATCTGGGGTCGATGCCCATGTCGGTGCAGGCGGCGGTTGCGGCGATCGATTTTGCGCCGGGCGACATTGCGATTCTGAACGATCCTTATGCCGGCGGGACGCATCTGCCGGACATCACGATGGTGCTGCCGGTGTTTCTGCCGGGCGGTGAGCGGCCGGCGTTCTATGTGTCGAATCGCGCGCATCATGCGGATGTGGGCGGGCGATTTGCGGGGTCGATGGGGCCGGCGGAGGAGATTTTTCAGGAAGGGATTCGCATTCCTCCGGTGCGGATTGTGCGCGGCGGACAAGTGGACCGCGAGATGCTCGATCTGATTCTGCTGAACGTGCGCACGCCGAAGGAGCGCGAAGGCGATCTGGATGCGCAGATTGGCGCATGCCGGGTGGGAGAGCGGCGCATTCTTGAAGTCGCGGAGAAGTTTGGCGAGAACAGAGTGCATGCGTTGATCGAGGAGCTTCTCGATTACTCCGAGCGGCTGGTGCGGGCGCAACTTCGAACCATGCCTGCGGGTGAATTCAGCGCGGAGGATTGGTTGGACGACGATGGCGTGACGGATGAGCCGCGGAAGATTGCGGTGCGGCTGAGGCTGGACCCGGAGGCGGGAAACGTTCACGCGGATTTCGACGGCTCCTCTGCGCAGGTTGCGGGCAGCGTGAATGCTGTGCGCGCTATTACACTCTCGGCGTGTTTTTATGTTTTGCGTTGTTTGCTGGCGGAGGATGCGCCGGCTACTGAGGGAATTCTGCGGCCGCTCACGCTGAACGCGCCACGAGGGAGCATTGTGGACGCGATGCCGCCGGCGGCTGTGGCTGGCGGGAATGTCGAGACATCGCAGCGGATTGTGGATGTGCTGCTGCGCGCGCTGGCGAAGGCGATTCCGGATCGGGTGCCGGCGGCGAGCGCTGGGACGATGAGCAATCTGACCATCGGCGGTGTCGATCCGCGGACGGGCGAGGCTTTTACGTACTACGAGACGGCGGCGGGCGGAATGGGTGCGCGGCCGGGCATGGATGGGATCTCGGGTGTGCAGACACATATGACGAACTCCTTGAATACGCCGATTGAGGCGCTCGAATATGCTTATCCATTTCGCGTGCGGCGGTATGCGTATCGCGATGGGTCGGGCGGGGCGGGACGGTTTCGCGGGGGTGACGGGCTGGTGCGCGAGGTGGAGATGCTGGCGCCGGTGCAGTTGACGCTGCTGGCGGAGCGGAGACGGTTTCGACCTTATGGGTTGAAAGGCGGCGATGAGGGTGCGGCTGGAGCGGCTTGGGTGGTCAAGGATGGCGAAGAGGTTCGGCTGCCGGGGAAATGCAGCACACGTCTTGATGCTGGCGACGCGGTGCGGCTGGAGACTCCGGGCGGGGGTGGATGGGGCGTGGTCCCGACGTCTCGGATGCCGGATGAGGTGTGACTGAATGTTGAGGTTTCCCACCCATTCGCCAGGAAAAAGGCGAATGGATGGGGCACGGAACCTCCTGGGGTACCTAGCAGGGAGTCCTTTCTTTTCCTAGATCGGCCGCGCGTTGCCGTGATCATTCGCAACGTCAGGAGTGCCAGGTTTTGTCTTTGGAGTGGCAGAGTTGCTCCAGGTTGCAGCGATCGCATTTGGGTTTGCGTGCGATGCAGACCTGGCGGCCGTGATGGATGATCTGGTGGCTGAAGTCGATCCAGCGGTTTTGCGGGATGATGCGCATCAGGTCCTGCTCGACTTTGGGAGCGGTGTCTGCCTTGGTGAGCGAGAGGCGATGCGCGATGCGGAAGACGTGGGTGTCGACGACTACGCCTTCCGCCTTGCCGAAGCTGACGCCGAGGACGACGTTGGCGGTTTTGCGTGCCGCGCCAGGGACAGTGATTAGCTCGGCCAGGGTTTCCGGGACTTTGCCGCTGAAGCTCTTCATGATTCTTTGCGCGGCGCCTTGGATCGATTTGGCTTTGTTGTGAAAGAAGCCGGTGGTGCGGATTAGGGCTTCGAGTTCGGGCAGGGTCGCTTTGGACATTGCGGTTGGGGTGGGGAAGCGCTTGAACAATTCCGGTGTGACCATGTTGACGCGGACGTCAGTGCATTGGGCGGAGAGGATGGTCGCTACCAGAAGTTCCCAGGGCGAAGTGTGGTTGAGGGCGCACCTGACTTCGGGGTAGGCTTCGTCGAGGGCTTTGAGGATGGCGGCGATGCGGTCGGGGGCGAGGTCGCCGGTGGCTTTGCGGGGCGGCTTCGGCTTGGCGGCGGACTTTGCTAGCGTCTTGGACATCGGTTGAGGCTCACAGTTTCACAGGCTAGAATGCTGTTTTGTCTTGGCTGCTCATTGGTTAGAAGTCATTAATGATCTGTAGGATACGAGTAACTTCTTGGCTCTTTCGTGGTTGATTCGGCGTTGTTTTTTATTTCGTTCATAAGCGGGTAACTACCATTTCATTACTGCCTGGTTACTACCGGGTAGGGGGGTAGGGGGTGGTCATTGAGGGTACGGACCGTTCACACGCCTTACAACTTGGGATGAATCGCGGTTCGGGATGGATTCAACGGGCATATCTAAAATTGTAGTGAACGCGGGGATATAAAGTGCAAATTCGGGTTGAAAGGTTTTTTGGAGTCATGTAGCTGAGGTGAATGAGGATGGCGGAATGTTGAATGAGAACTTGTGGACTCCCACCCTTGACACGATTGAGTTTTATCGAGGGTCGGGGAATCCACCGGGGCATCCGGTCACCGGTGTGACCGATCGACCTTGGATCGGGAGTGCCAGGATTGTTTGATCATGAGGGCTTACTTGCGGGACCCAGATTCTCAAGAGACTTTATGCAATTGGCAATTCCGCTCTGGATGCGATCTTCATCAACGAGGCGGCAAGGCAGCCTCTTCTTGAGCTCGGCATAAAGTTTGAGAGCCTCGGGCTGGCGGTGTTGCCACGCGCGACTTTCTGCCATTTGCTGCAGCGCGAACGTCGCCAAATCGCCGTCGGTTCTTCGCATAACCTGGCTGGCGGCTTCGAACGCATCGTCGAAGCGGTCTAGCGCAATGAGGCAGTTCGCTCTGTTGGATTGGATGAGCGGCTCAACCCACCCGAAGATGCGGCGTTCAGTCTCATCGCGTGCGGTCTCTTCCGAAGGGTAGAGAGCATGTGCTTGATCGAGCCAATCAAGCGCTTCTTTGATGCGTAGTAAACGAAGGAGCGCTTGTCCCTTAGAGAGGCAGAGCTGGTATTTGTGGATGCGGAAGTCATCGCGTTCGAAGTATCCAGTTTCGAGGTTCATGTCAAGGAGTGTCAATGCATTCTCTGGGCGACCAAGTTGTTCTTCTGCGTAAGCACGTGACATGTTTGCGAGCGCCCGCAAGATTTCGGGCTCGGGCATCGTACCCAGTTCCCTCATCGCCTGGTCCGTGACATCCTTACGCTCCAACAGCGTAGAGCAGGTGACCACGCCAAAAAGGAGACGCATCCTCACGCCACTGTCTTTGACGCGCTCCAGCATCTCCTGTGTCAACCTTAGAGAAGTCGCCAGATCGCCCTTGGCTCGGAGCTTCTCAGCTGCGTCGATTTCTTCTTCGGATACGTTGGGATTGGTCATATCTGCTTTGTATTCACGAAAGAAGGCGGGCTCGCTTGCCTTGCGACTTTAGCAAGGACACAGCCAGTTTGTCGAAGCTGACAAACTCCTCGGCGCCCAGCCAATGGCCTTCGTAGGCAATCACACCGTCGGCAAAATCGCCGCCATCTTCGAGCAATTCCAGGCCCGCTTCGATAGCAGGACGGTTCAGCTCGACGTTATCGGCGCTCATCAAAAGGCGGATAGAGAGGGCAATCTCGGCGGCAGATCTTTTATAGAGGCGCCGCATCACCCATACGAATTCGCAGAGCGCCGGCGTGGGCACGGCGACGAGTTCGGCGCTTTGTAAGGTTCTTGAGGCTATCGGAGTTTGGCGCGGGTCGTCGCGTAACGCGTCACGAAGCAGCACGTTCGTATCGACCGCGATTCTCACCGTATCCCCGCCCATCCGTCGGCGATGGCTTCATTGATCTGTTCGATCGTCAAACGGGGCGTTCCTTCTTTGGCAAGCGATCCGCTGAAAGCGGCGATCGATCCCTTTTGCGTAACGGGCCGTACCAGAAGCCGGCCGTCGGGCAGCTTGTCCACGTCGACTTTCTGGCCGGGCGAAACGTTCATGTGCCGGAGCAGTTCCTGCTTCAACGTGATCTGGCCCTTCGCGGTAACGGTAAGCGTCGCCATGGGAAACCCTCGCCACTTATTGTAAGGCAAACGTTCCTTACTGTGCAACGGGAAGAGCTGCTCCGGCGCATTCACAGGTTCCCTTCGAGCCAACCTCCGAGCTTTTCTATCGGCAGGCGGATGCCTAGGTAGAACTGGCCGAACAATGCGTAGACGGCGCTTACTTCGTCGAAGCGCATTTCGTAGATCAACTTCTTGAACACCACGGGGTCGTCGGCGAATAGGTCTACGCCCCACTCCCAGTCGTCCATGCCTATTGAACCGGAGATGATTTGCTTGACTACGTCGCCGTAGCGGCGGCCGATGAGGCCGTGCTCGTGCATCATGCGCTGGCGCTCGGTGAATGGCACGGTGTACCAGTTGCTGCCATCGGTGCGCTTGCGGTCCATGGGGTAGAAGGTGAGGTATTTGGCCTCGGGGATGGCGGGGTAGAGGCGCGGAGCCATAGCAGCGGCTGCGCGTTCGATGCTGCCGGCGACTTCGGCTTGGAACTCGGGGGTGTTGGGCTCTAGACCTTTTGCGGCGGCGGCTTCCCAGGTCTTGCGGCTGGACTCGTAAAGGCCTAGCTCGACTACTGAGACGTAAGAGTGGCGGAGATCTAGATAGTCGTAGAGTTCGGTTTGAGCGAGCTGGAGTTCGACCTGGTTGAGAGATTCGAAGGAGTCGCGGAAGTGGATCAGGATGAGGTCGCCTTTGTGGCCTAGCTGGGAGAAGAGGGCGGTCTGGGTGGGAGCGTCGGCTGCTTTGCGATCCTTGCGTTCAAGGGCGGTGAGGGTCTTGATGGCTTCGGCGGAGATGCGGTCGCGGTCGGCTTGCGGGATGGTGCGCCAGGATTTCCAGTCGAAGCGGAAGAACTGATGGAGGAGGCTGGAGCCTTCGAGGGTGAGCGGGACGGGAGAGAATTCGGGCAATGCGGGGCTCCTGGCGGAACAGACCTCATGGTAGCAAAACTGGGTGAGGATGGTGGTCTCCCACCCATTTCGCAAACTGCGCGAAATGGATGGGGCACCCGGCATAGCGGCGACGATTAGTTGCGCAGATCGCTCTCCAGGCTTGCTCCTCCCAATGCGGAGGCTGCGTACTGCTCGCCCCACGCTTTCATGGCGATCAGGATGGGGTTGAGTGCGCGGCCTTTGCGCGTAAGCGTGTATTCAGGGCGTGGGGGATGGTCAGCATAGAGGCGGCTGGTGAGAATGCCGTGCGCAGTGAGCTCTTTGATGCGAGCGGAGAGCACGCCTGGCGTTAGGCCGGGAAGGCTGGCCTCGAAGTCCTGAAAACGCCTGGATTGGTGAAGGAACAAATCGCGAAGAATTAGGATGGTCCAGCGATCGCCGATGATGTCGAGAGTGCGCGCGATGGAACAACGCATGGAGTACTTTCTGGCCATTTTGTTTGCCCCTTTTGGAAACCGAATACGCTAGTAACTATGATAACAATAGTTACTAGGAAAAAAGAACAGAATCAAATGGCGTTGAAAACGGCGAACTTCCCGGCGAGGAATCAAGGATCAACACAGGTAAGGCCGGGAATGCCTCGATTCGCTGGCTATACTCGCTAGTGTGGTATCCCAGAAGTTCGTGGCATAAGTTCCGAAGTGCAACCGCAGATCCTTCGACTCACCACCCCCAAACTGAAAGACGTTTGGGGCCTCGTTCGCTCAGGATGACAGGTCTTTTTTTGATATCAACATTGGAGACAGGACATTAGTGCATGATAGAAAAATTGATCGCTCTGCTGGCTGAGCTTGTTAAAAGTACTATCGATGCAGGCGGCTACGGCGGACTCATCGGACTGCTGACATTGAACTCGTCCGGCATTCCTATCCCATCGGAAGTAATTCTGCCATTCTCCGGCTACCTGGTCTCCCAGGGCAGGTTCAATCTTTTTCTTGTGGCTACGATGGGAACGATCGGCTGCAACGTGGGTTCTGCGATTGCGTACTGGATTGGCGCCAAGGGCGGCAGACCCATGGTGGAGCGTTATGGCAAATGGGTGCTGATGAGCCATCACGATCTGGACCGGATGAGCGACTTTTTCACTCGCTTCGGTTCGATCACCATTCTTGTTGGGCGGATGCTGCCGGTGGTGCAGACGTATGTGGCCTTCCCCGCAGGCATCGCGCGGATGCCGCGGCTGCGATTCCATGTTTACACCACCGTGGGTTCCTTTATCTGGTACTTCTGCCTGGCGTGGGTTGGAATGAAGCTGGGCGCGGCCTGGGACACCGATCCGCGCATGCACGAGTGGTTCCATCGTTTCCATCTGGTGGTGGTGGCGGCATTGGCGGCCGGCGTGGTGTGGTTTGTGTGGAGTCATGTGATCAGAGCGCGAAGGCAAAACGCGGCCTGATTGGGATTGAGGTTTCCCACCCATTTCACGGTGAGGCTGTGAAATGGATGGGGCACCCGGCCGGATGGCGGAACGAAGACACAGTCCTGTTTTCCGAGAAATAATTCAACCATCGAGACGAGGGAAGGACAAAAGAGAATCCATGGCTACGAAGAAGAAGAGCGCGGGCAAGGCAAAAGTATTGAGTGCGAAGGCGGCCTTCACGAAAGCATCGGGCACAAAGACGTCGGGCTCGAAAACTTCAGGCAAAGTTGCACCGGCGAAGGGCAAGCTGGGAGTCATGGTGGTGGGGCTGGGAGCTGTGGCTACCACGATGATCGCGGGCGTGGAGGCGGTGCGGCAGGGATTGGCGAAGCCGATCGGATCGCTGACGCAGATGGGCACGATCCGGCTGGGCAAGAGGACGGACAACAATTCGCCGCTGATCAAGGATTTTGTTCCGCTGGCGGACTTGAACGACGTGGTGTTTACCGGCTGGGACATTTTCAAGGATAACGTGTATGAGTCGGCGGCTCATGCGGCGGTGCTCGACAAAGAGACGCTGGAAAAGCTGAAGCCCTATCTCGAAAAGATCAAGCCGATGCCGGCGGTGTTCGATCAGTACTATGTGAAGCGGCTCAACGGCACGCACGTGAAGAAGGGCAAGAACAAGCGCGACCTTGCGGACCAGGTGATCGCTGATATTCGCGCATTCAAGAAGACGGTCGATCGCGTGGTGATGATCTGGTGCGGGTCTACGGAAATATTCTTGGAGCCGACGGCGGTGCACCAGTCGATCAAGGCGTTTGAAAAGGGTCTGGAGACGAACGATATTGGCATTGCGCCTTCGCAGATTTATGCGTATGCGGCGCTGAGCGAAGGGGTTCCGTTTGCGAATGGCGCGCCGAATCTAACGGTGGATACGCCGGCGCTGATTGAGCTATCGAAAAAGAATGCTGCGCCGATTTGCGGAAAGGATTTCAAGACCGGGCAGACGTTTATGAAGACAGTGTTGGCGCCGGCGTTCAAGGCGCGCATGATCGGCGTGTCGGGATGGTTCTCGACCAACATTCTGGGCAATCGCGACGGGGAAGTACTGGACGATCCGCAGAGCTTCAAGACCAAGGAAGAGTCGAAGCTGGGGTCGCTTGAATATATTTTTCAGCCGGAGCTTTATCCCGATCTCTACAAGGATATTTACCACAAGATTCGCATCAACTATTATCCGCCGCGCGGGGATGACAAAGAGGCGTGGGACAACATCGACATCTTCGGCTGGCTGGGCTATCCGATGCAGATCAAGGTGAATTTTCTGTGCCGGGATTCGATTCTGGCTGCGCCGATTGCGCTGGACCTGGTGCTGTTTCTGGATCTGGCCAAGCGGTCGACGGAGCTGCGCTCGCGGGGGATTCAGGAGTGGCTGAGCTTCTATTTGAAATCGCCGCAGACGGCAGCGGGGCTTTATCCGGAGCACGATCTGTTTATTCAGTCGATGAAGCTGAAGAACACGCTGCGGCATATTATGGGGGCGGATTTGATTACGCATCTGGGATTGGAGTATTACGATTAGCCCGACTGAAAGGAAGCGTTGGCTCCCGAGAATTGGCATCGAGACTCGGGGCACCCGGCATTGAATGAAGGAGCTACTTGCACCTGCTCCGCTGGAACAATGGCTGCGGTGGCTTCGGGAGCACAAACTCTTTCAACCGGCGCAATCTCCTACGCATCTGCCAACAACTTCAACGCGCGCTAAATTGACGGTGTTGCAAACGGCAGGCACGTCGTCAGGTAGAATAAAGACCATCTTGCAAATCGCCTACCCGGATCCAATTGATGCCCAATAAACTCTTTCCGGAACCGCAATCACCCGTTCAGGTGCTCGAAGCGCATCTGGGTGCCAAGTGGGAGCACATTCGAAAAGCGCGAGAGCGCGCCTACAGTAAGCGAGATGAATTGAGGTCCGAATTGGCCGGCTTCGATTCGGAAGACACCAGCGTTGTCGTATTTGGATCTTTGGCTCGAGATGAGTTCACAGACGGCAGTGATGTTGATTGGACACTTCTGATCGACGGCTCTGCAGACCCGAAACATCTGGAATTAGTACATGCTGTCGATCGGGTTATTGGCAAGCTGTCATCAAAGCCGACAGGACGCGAAGGAACCTTTGGGAAGATGGTCTTCAGCCACGATCTCATCCATCAAATTGGGGGAGAGGATGACACCAATCGAAACACTACGCAGCGCATCTTGCTCTTGCTAGAGTCTGCTGTTGTCGGACGAAAAGATGCACACGAACGCGTGATCAACGGTATCTTGCAGCGCTATCTTAGCGAGGATGAGGCCTTCATCCAACGAAAGAGCCGGTATCACGTTCCGCGATTTCTGCTGAACGACTTTGGGCGATACTGGCGTACGATGGCTGTTGATTTCGCTTACAAGAGGCGGACACGTTTTGGCCACGGAGCCGCACTGCGCAACGTCAAACTTCGCATGTCACGGAAGTTGATCTATGTGTCCGGCATGCTAACTTGCTTTAGTTGTGAACTCAAATTGCCCGACATCACCGGCTCAAGACCCCCTGATCTTCCTCCAGCAGATGCCGTATGTATTGACTGCCTGCGTCGATTTCTACGTCAGACGCCCTTAGAGATCCTCGCCGGAACTCTACTGAAGCTTGGCAAAGCGGACGATTTGGCGATTCGCCTCTTCGGCTCGTACGACGAATTTCTCGGCATCTTATCTGATGCAAAATTGCGCAAATACCTTGATGAATTGGATCCCCAGACTCAATATGAAGACGAGACATTTCTCAAGGCTCGCAAGCTGACTCATCAATTTCGCGATGCTCTTCTTGATCTGTTCTTTGAACGAGACAACAAACTATCTTCGCTTACGAAGATTTACGGGGTGTTTTAATGAGGCCGATCGGTTTCTCCTCCGGCGCTCTTGCTTATGCAGACTTTCGTCGCGGCGTAGCCATGCTGCTCGGTAAAGAAATTCATTTTCTTGAGCTCTCGGCGTTGCGCGAGAATGAACTTGATCCGCTTCTCGACAATCTTGATGAACTTGACCTTGAGCAATTTCGATACGTGTCAATTCATGCCCCAAGTGGATTCGGCCCGGAGCGCGAAGAGGCTATTGTGGACAGGCTTGCTGCAGCAGTCTTGCCACGCAAATGGCCCGTTATCTTGCATCCGGATGCTGTGCATAATCCAGACTTGTGGCGTAGGCTCGGTCGTTTTCTGTGCATTGAGAATATGGACAAGCGCAAGCCCATAGGCAGAACAGCCGAAGAGCTGGCGCAGGTCTTTGATTTGTTCCCCGAAGCGACCCTGTGCTTCGATATTGGGCATGCGCGCCAGGTCGACTCTACGATGACCGAGGCTTACCTGATCCTCACTTCCTTCCGCAAGCGCTTACAGCAGGTTCATATGAGTGAAGTGAACACGCGGAGTAAGCATGATCCTCTCTCCGTCACATCTATCCTTGCTTTCCAAGATATGGCAGATTTCATTCCTCCGGAGATTCCGATAATCCTCGAGACTCCTGTCCCGGAGGAACAGATAATGAGGGAGATCGAAAAGGCTGCTGAAGCGCTACCTGTCAGGGAATTTGTGGCCGCATCGTAGGAGATCTCCCCGTACATGGGGTCGCCCTACGCGGCCATAGCCTGGGCGAGGCGGCGGATGGTCAGGATGGTGATGTCGTCTTCCTGGCCGAAGGCTTTGGCGGCGTCGGCTATGTAGAAGGCGGATTGGCCGGTTAGGTTGCGGACGCGGTCGAAACCGAAGAGCTCGCCGTTGCTGTGGCGGGCTTCGACTACGCCGTCGGACATGAGCAGGATGCGGTCGCCGGGGTGCAGGTAGAGGCGGACTTCTTCGTAGGTGATGTCGGGAATGACGCCGAGCGGCAGGCCACCGGGCAAAAAAACTTCCTGGCTGTTGAGGTAGGGCGGCAGGTGGCCGGCGTTGGCCAGCACGACCTCGCCGTCGCCACTGAACCAGGCGGCCTGGCAGGTGGTGAAGCTCTCGCTGCCGGTGAGCACGCGGTTGAGGGATTCGAGGATCCTGGCGGGGCTGCGCTCGGTGGTGCGGCGCAGTGCGCCCATGAGCATGGAGACGTTCATGGCGGCTTTGAGGCCCTTGCCGGCTACGTCGCCGATGATGACCAGCAGGCCGCCGTCTTCAATGGGCTGGACATGGAAGAAGTCGCCGCCTACTTCGGCCGCGGGGTCGTAGATGGAATCGACTTCGAAGCCAGGGGTCTTGATCTTTTCCTGGGGAATCATCAGCTCCTGAACGCTGCGGGCGGCGGCCAGTTCGCTGGAGACGCGCTCCTGATCGCGCTGCACGCGCAGGAAGCGGCCGAAGATGATGATGACGATGGCCAGAATGCTGGTGAAGTCGGCAATCGAGGAGAAGTGGATGGGAATGGGGCCGGCCTGCAGAGTGAGAGGGGACTTGTACATCTGGGATCCCATGGAGGTCATGGCCGAGGTAAAGATAGGCTCGGCAATGCCGACGATGCTTAGCACCAGCGGGATGAGGAGCAGTCCGGCCTCAAAATTGCGCTTCAAGGTGGCAATGATGAGAGTGAGGAAGACGAAGATTGTCCAGCCCAGAAGCCAAAAGAAGGAGGGGACCCAGATAAAGAGAAGGAGCCAAACGAAACTGCTGTGGCCCACAAGCAGCAGAACGGGTCCGACGCCGAGGAGGATGGGAGAGGTGTAGCGCAGGGCGTTGATTGGATAGCGGACCTTTTTGAGATTCCAGCGGCTGCGCAGGTCGAGAAAAGCGACGAGGAATTCGAAATAGAGGTAGGCGGAGATGACGACCAGTTGCAGGACTGTTGCCGCGTACCATAGGGAATCCAGGCGGGCTGAACCTCCGGCCAACTCAATGAATCCGATAGGCGCCTGAACCAATTCGTGCAGGGCCAGCCAGAGATATTCGACGTGGCCCTTCTGAGTGAAATAGAGAACGAGAAGAAAGAGCGCAAGCACCAGCAGCAGGATGGAGTTGACCACCCTGGGCAGGCGCTGGAAGAGGGAGTGAGTGCTCCAAAGTTCGAGGCGGTGGTTCAGGTCCTCCGGGTGGCCGAGATGAAGGGTGCGGTTGGAAAAGAAGGACGTGTAGGAAGTGCTGTAGCCGAAAGGTATGTAAATGGTGCGCAGGACCAGAACCAGGCTGGTCTCGCCGGCAGGCACGTTGAGCGGATAGATCCGGGAGATCTTCTGGTAATGCTCGGGAGCGTCTCCGTGCGGGCCTTCGGGCTGGATCTGGGTACCATTGGCGAAAACATCGACGCCGGGTCCGCTGGAACTGACGGAAATGTTGGTGGTCTGTGCAACCGGGAGCTCAACCAGCAGTGCCAGAGGGCCGTGGCCGGGCGCCAGCTTGATATGCATCCGGAACCATACAAACCTCTTCTCTTGCCCTTTCGACGAGCCGTGCCTGTCGTCTTTGTCGGCGGAGTCGTCCGGATCGGAAACGTCGGCAAAGACGTCCTGGGCGTCGCGAATGGACCATTCGGAGTCGTTAAAGTCGGGGTTGGCGGGGGCGCTGTTTTCGGTGATGCCAACGCGCCAGCCTTTCTCGAGGCGGAGCGGGGACCCGAGCGTGGAGGCGTCGAGAATGACTTCAGTGGTTTGCCCGGATACGGCCGGGACGGGATGCGCATGGGAATGCGGGCCCAAAAGACCTGCAATGGGATTCGGCGGGTGCGGAGGAGGCGACTGGGCGATGCCCTGCAAGGCGAAGCAGATGGCGAAAGCGGCCAGGTTAAGAACGGTCCGGCGCAAAAATCCTCCCCGTTGCGGCGTGTTCTTCACTTTAATTCAGACGGGTGGAAGCTCCAAGAAGATTGCGACAGGCGCTCAAGGGCGGAATTCGGCCGAGCATGGGGTTTGCGATACGGATTCCTGGACCGCGAGGGAATAATTCTTTCCCGTTTGTTGCCTAACAGGAGGATACTAACGTCTAACGAGTGGAGCGAAGCGGCTTGTTCGGGGGCCGTGTGGAGGTTGGTGATGAGAGCAGCTTTGAACGGTTTGAGGGCAGGGTCGCTGGCAGCATTGGCGCTGGCGCTGGCCGCCGGAGTCGGCGCGCAGTCCACAACGGGATCGAGCACGGCACCGGCCAGCACGCCTGCGGCGCAGCCCGCACCGGGAACTACGCCGGTTGGTGGGGATACGGCATCGACGAGCTCGGCGAGCCAAGCTTCGCCGGGAACGGCACAGGCTGGAACGAGTACGCCAACCACAGGGTCGAATGCGCCTTCAGCGACACAGACGGCTCCTGCATCGCAAACAGCTCCGGCGGCGCAACCGGCGCCCGGAACCACGCCTTCGGGCGGCGACACGCCGGAGACCAAGCCTGCGCCGGGAACCACGCCGGTGGGCGGAGATACGGCGGCTACGGCGACGGATGTGAAGCCGGAGAAGGTGATTGAGCCGGGAAGCCAGCCGGTCAAGGTGAAGCCGGGTTCGATCGACGACGTAAATGCGGTGGGTAATCGCGACATCGGCGGGCGCGGCATGGGCAACTGGTACTCGGTGGACACAGAGATCAAAATGGGCAAGGAATATTCCATGGAGATCGAGAAGAGCACCAGGTTCATTACCGATCCGGTGATTGTGGAATATGTGAACCGGGTGGGGCAGAACATCGTAAAGAACTCCGACTGCAAGGTTCCGTTCACCATCAAGGTGATCGACTCGGACGAGATCAACGCCATGGCGCTGCCGGGCGGGTTTTTCTACGTGAACTCAGGGCTGATTCTGAACGCGGACGAGGAGGCGGAACTGGCCGGCGTGATGGCCCATGAAACGGCTCACGTGTGCGCCCACCATGCGGTGCGGGAACAGACGCGCATGAACTACGCGCAGCTGAGCACGATTCCGCTGATCTTCATCGGTGGCTGGACGGGGTACGGCATTTATGAAGCAGCCGGCCTGGCGGTTCCGATGACCTTCCTCAAGTTCTCTCGCGACTTTGAGGCGCAGGCCGACTACCTGGGCGTGCAATACATGTACCGGGCAGGATACGACCCGCAGGCGTTCATCAGCTTCTTTGAGAAGGTTCAGGCACTGGAAAAGCGCAAACCGGGATTGGTGGCGAAGGCCTTCAGCGACCATCCGCAGACGCCGGACCGGATTCAACACTCCCAGGAGGAGATTGCACGGATTCTTCCCGCCAGGGATGAGTACACGGTGACGACCTCGGAATTCGACGACATCAAGGCACGGCTGGCGCGGATCGAAAACAAGCGGCGGCTGACGGACTCGAAGGATAAGAACAAGCCTTCGCTGCGCCGGGCGAGCACAGGGACGAACGATCCGAACAGCACGGCGAGCGACAACTCCGACGACGGTCCGCCAACGCTGCATCGGCGCGAAGACCAGAACTGAGTAGCGCAGCTGACATTGGACAGCTGACAGTTTGGGAGATCATCAGCGGGCGAGGCGACTCGCCCGTTTGCTTTTGATCAAGCATTTGTCGCGGCGGGACCATCCGACCCAACAGCCCTACGGCTTGGGTGTGGACGGTGTGGAATCCCCAACCGGCTGGGGATGGGGTCGGAAATGGCTTCCTGAGGTCCTCCGCAACCCGAACCACAAAGCCTGTTAATTTCCTGAAAATGCCTAGAATCCCTTGAAGTGACCCGCGAAACCGCGTTATATACAAGACTACCGGCAAGTTTGCCGGAGACTCTGCTGAGGCGGCTCTGCCTCCAGGAGGCACCAATGCGCATGGCCGCGGCTCGATCTAATCTACTTGTCCCCGAAATTCGCGAGGTGATGGATATCCGTCAGGCCTCGGACTACCTGGGCATCTCTCCGGATACGCTGTATAAATATGCATCGGAAGGGTTTGTACCGGCCTTCAAGCTGGGAAACCGGTGGCGCTTCAAGCGCTCGAGGCTGGACGAGTGGATGGATCGGCAGTCGGACCTTCATGCCGCCGATGCGGAGATGGATCCGCACCAGAAGAAGCCGGTTCGGCCGGCGGTGTGAATTTGGCAGGGTCCAGGGGTCAGGGGTCAGGGGTCAGTTTCGGCGGTTTTGGCGACGAACAATTCCTGGCTCCCCGAATTCACACAGAGTCCGCGCCAATTCCGATCTTGCGGTTCCAATGCCGGCATGAACTAACTCCTAATTCTTAAACGTGCTTGCCGTGATATACCTGTCCGGGTGGACCACCTCTTTCGCATTGGGCAACTGCGCCGCAAGCTGACCAAGACCGGACTCTCCGGGCTGCTGGTTACTCATCTTCCTGACATTCGGTATCTTTGCGGATTTACCGGTTCGAGCGCTGCACTGGCGGTGACTCGCCGAACTGCGCGGCTGTTTACCGACGGGCGCTACGCGGCGCAGGCTGCTGACGAGGTGAAGGGCGCGCCGGTGCAGATTGGCTCCGGTTCTGCGGCGGTGGCAGCGGTGGAGTGGCTTGCGGCCCAGCCCGGTGCGACGCTTGCCGGATTCGACCCGGTGTGGACTTCCGTGGCCGATCTCGCCCGCCTGAAAGCCGCGCTGCCCAGCCCGATGCGGAGGGGGTTTCTGTCGCCACTGGCCGCGCCGCTGGTGGAGCGGCTGCGGTTGGTGAAGGACGATAAGGAGCTGGCCCTGATGGGCGAAGCAGCGCTGCTGGGATGCAGGCTGTTCGAGCATATTCTGGGGTTCATCCGGCCTGGGCTGATGGAGGTTGAAGTGGCCGCGGAGCTGGAGCACCAGGCGCGGCTTGAGGGCGCGGAGGGAATGTCGTTTGAGACGATTGTGGCTTCTGGAGAGCGGTCGGCGCTGCCCCATGGACGCGCCACCACTACGCGGCTGCCACGCAAGGGCTTTGTGACGCTCGACTTCGGTATAATCCACGGAGGCTATTGTTCGGACATGACGCGTACGGTCTACCTGGGTAAACCGAGGTCCAAGGAGCGGGCGGCCTACGAAGCGGTGCTGGAGGCCCAGGAAGCTGGGGTCCAGGCGGTGCGCGCGGGGACAAGCTGCGGGGAAGTGGACGAGGCGGCGCGTGGAGTGTTGCGCAAGGCGGGCTTGGCGGAGGCTTTTTCGCACTCCACCGGACATGGGGTGGGGTTGGAGATTCACGAATCGCCGCGCATTGGGGCCGGACAGAAGACCAGGCTGCTTGCCGGAATGGTGGTGACGATCGAGCCAGGCATTTATCTGCCTGGGGAATTCGGCATTCGCATTGAAGATATGGTGGCTGTGACACGGACAGGAGGGCAGGTGCTGACCCCTTCGCCCAAGGCACTGATTGAACTTTGACAAGAAACGGAATTCGGATTCGCTGCGAGTTGAACAGCCCAAATGGGAGGCGGATGGTTTTGCATCAAAGGCAGCAAGTTAGCGCCCACTTCGCGGGCATGAGCGAGTCAGCAAGTTAGCGGGTGGCATGGGCGATGTTTGATTTCACGCTTTCGTGGACAGGCAAACGCATTGAACGAGTGACGAGAATCCATCCTGCCAAAATGCGGGAGAGTTAAGGAAAGAATGAAACCACAGGACATTGCGGATCTGAAGCAGCTGATTGAATTCCTGAAGGAGCATCAGGTCGCGGAATTCGATTTGGACCGGGGCGACGTGAAGATCCGGCTCAAGTTTACGCAGGCGGCGACCGGGCCGGCGCTTGGCGATCTGGCGCGAATGCTGGCTGCGGCTCCGCAGGCCGCGGCGGCGCCGGCGGCGCATACAGCGGGCCATACGGCTGCCAATGCTCCAGCGGCCGCTGCACCCGCGGCCGAACCGGAAGAGGAGCTGCACATCGTCAAGTCGCCGATTGTGGGCACGTATTACGGCTCACCATCGCCTGGCGCGCCGCCGTTTGTCGCTCCTGGGGATCATGTGGACAAGGGCCAGGTGATCTGCATTGTGGAAGCCATGAAGCTGATGAACGAGATTGAATCCGACGCTGCCGGAGAAATTGTGAAGTGTTTTGTGAGCAACGGCCAGCCGATCGAGTTTGGGCAACCATTGTTTTCGATACGTGCGAGTTAGGATCTGAATGTTTCGTAAGGTACTGGTTGCCAATCGCGGCGAAATTGCACTGCGTGTCATGAACGCCTGCCGGGAACTCGGCATTCGCACTGTGGCCGTCTACAGTGAAGCGGACCGCAATTCGCTGCACGTGAAGTTTGCCGACGAAGCTATCTGCATTGGGCCTCCGCGGCCTGCCGACAGCTATTTGAATGTTCCGGCGGTGATCTCCGCGGCGGAGATTGCGGATGTGGAAGCGATCCATCCTGGCTATGGCCTGTTGAGCGAGAACGCGAACTTCGCCGAGGTTTGCCGCGCTTCAAACATCAAGTTCATTGGACCTCCGCCGGAGGTGACGCGGCTGATGGGCGAGAAGGAAAAGGCTCGTCAGACAATGAAGAAGGCTAAGGTGCCCATTCTGCCCGGCTCCGAGGGCGTGATTGGCACGGTGGAAGAAGCGGAGGACTGGGCCACGAAGGTGGGGTACCCGGTCATCCTGAAGGCCAAGGCCGGCGGAGGCGGGCGCGGCATGCGGATTGTGCGCAGCGTGGACGAGCTGCCGAATCTTTTTCATGCCGCCAATGCGGAGGCTGCCAATGCGTTTGGCAATGGCGAGCTTTACATGGAGAAGTTCATTGAGCAGCCGCGGCACATCGAATTCCAAATCCTTGCCGACGAGCATGGGCATGTGGCATCGCTGTTTGAGAGAGAGTGTTCCATTCAGCGGCGGCATCAAAAGCTGATTGAGGAGGCGCCTTCGCTGCAAGTGACACCGAAAATGCGCGAGGAGATTGGCAAGACGTTGTGCCGGTGCCTGGCCGACATCGGCTATCAGAACGCCGGGACGATTGAGTTTTTGATGGATGAGGACCGGCAGCTTTACTTTATCGAGATGAACACGCGCATCCAGGTGGAGCATCCGGTGACGGAAGCGATCACTGGCATCGATCTGGTGAAGGCGCAACTGCGCATTGCGGCGGGCGAGCGGCTGGATACGATTCTGCCGCACAAGATCGAGATACGCGGGCACTCGATTGAGTGCCGCATCAACGCCGAGCATCCGCAGAAGTTTACGCCGTCGGCGGGACAGATTACGGCGTTCAATGTGCCGGGCGGCAACGGAGTGCGCGTGGATACGGCGCAGTATGCCGAGGGTGTTGTGCCGCCTTACTACGACTCGCTGATTGCCAAGCTGATTGTGCATGGGGTCGATCGGGCTGAGGCGATTGCGAAGATGGAGCGCGCGCTGAGCCAGTTTGTGGTGCAGGGAATTGAGACTTCGATTTCGCTGCATCAGGAGATCTTTGCGGACGAGGGATTTCGGGCTGGGGAGTTCGATACGAAGTTCATGGAGCGGTTTTTGGCGAAGCGGGCGGAGTAAGGCTTCAGTGCTCCCCTCATGATCTGCTCGGAATGTGTGGGTGAAGTGCCCGCGCGGCTGAGGTCTGCGGCCACCCACCCATCGCAAAGAACACGATGGATGGGGCATCTGCGCATCTTCGGTGAATCGAAGGGTCAACTACCCGGCGGATGCAAGTAAGATGGAGTCCATGGACCGGCGACGATTTCTGAAGAGCGCAGCTTTGACGACCGTAGCTGCATCGGCGTTCCGGAGCAGGGCGGTTGGCGCGGCCAGCAAGCCGGATTACACACTGAAAATTCAGCCTTGCAGCCTGGAGATTGCGCCGGGGGTGGTGGTGAAGACTACTGCTTACAACGGGCAGGTTCCGGGGCCGATGCTGCGGGTGCGCGAGGGCGTGCCGATTTCGATTGATGTGACTAATGGGAGCGCGAATCCGGACATTGTGCATTGGCATGGGCTGGCGATTGATTCGTTGAACGACGGGGCGATGGAAGAAGGGTCGCCTATGATTGCGCCGGGAGCGACTCTGCGCTACGCGTATACGCCGCGGCCGGCGGGGACGCGGTGGTATCACACGCACGCGGGTGCGGGCGGGGATTTGACGCTGGGGACATATAGCGGGCAGTTTGGATTTTTGATGGTGGATGGCGCGCCGGATTCGGGGCGCTACGATCAGGAGATCTTTCTGGCGATTCATCATTGGAACGGCTCGTTTGTGCCGATGGTGCAGACGATGCGGATGGAGTCGGCTAATCAGCCGTTGACGACGGGGTCGGACGTGGGCTATCAGTATGCGACGGTCAATCAGCACATGCTGGGTGCGGGTGAACCGATTCGCGTGAAGCAGGGGCAACGGGTGTTGATGCGGCTGCTGAATGCGAGCGCGACGGAGAACGTGGTGCTGGCGCTGCCTGGACATACGTTCAAGGTGATCGCGATGGATGGGAACCAGGTCCCGAATCCTGTTGCGGTCGAGGTGCTGTCGCTGGCGGTTGCGGAGCGCGTGGATGCGGTTGTGGAGATGAATGCGCCGGGGGTGTGGGTGCTGGGATCGACGCTGGCTGAGGCGCGCAAGATGGGGTTGGGCGTGGTGGTTGAATATGCGGGGAAGACCGGGCCACCGGTTTGGAATGAGCCGACAGGTACGGCCAAGTGGGATTACTCACTGTTTGCTTCGCCTGCGTCTTCGAGTGCTACCGCGCCGGACGAGACAGTTACGCTGACGTTTCACGATATTGGGCCGCAGAATGGGGCGAAGTTCGATACGTGGACGATCAACAACAAGTCGTGGCCGGATGCGGATCCGATCAGGGTGACGAAGGGCAAGCGATACCGGCTGCTGCTGCGCAATGGCAGCGGCGATCAGCATCCGATTCATCTGCATCGGCACACGTTTGAGGTGGCGAAGATTGGCAGCAGGCAGTTGAGCGGGTTGCGCAAGGACGTGATCAATGTAATGCCGCTGGAGACGGTGGCTGTGGATTTTGTGGCGGATAATCCGGGGGATACGTTGCTGCATTGTCATCAGCAGTTGCACATGGATTATGGATTCATGACGATCATCAAGTATGGGGCATAGGGTTACGCAAGCCGTGAGAGAAAGTTCGAGCGTTGGTGGCGGAGAACAGTTCAAGAAACTTAGGCGGCGCGGATGGATTTCGCACCGGCCCTACGGGGCGGTAATTTTTTTGGCGACTCGAACCCAGGGCTGCGCTGCGCTTGCCCTGGGCTATTTTCGATTCCTCCCTCCGGGAGGATTGGCTGCGGCAGGGAGAGACCTGAAAGGATTGTCTGCTGCGCGAAGAGAGCGTGGGGGCAAGCTATGTGTTTCTTGCGCTCTGTCTGCGGGAGAGTGAATCGAAGTGGATGATTGACTTCAGAGTTGGCGAGGCGGATGGAAGGTCGAAGGAAACGGATGATGAAAGTGAAACGGAGTTTAGGCGCGGGCACGCTGGCTGTGTGGATGCTGTGCGGCGTTTGCGCGGGGCAGAGTGCTACGGGATGGCCTGTTTACAATGGCGGGCTGGATGGGGATCACTACTCGACGCTGAAGCAAATCAATCGAGCGAATGTTGGGCAGCTCAAAGTGGCGTGGCGCTTCGATACGGGCGAAACGGGCGGGATACAAACTAATCCGCTGGTGGTGGGGCGGACGCTTTATGCGTATACGCCGACGCAGAAGGTGGTGGCGCTGGATGCGGCTACGGGCGCGCTGAAATGGAAGTTCGACTCTGGCGTGGGCGGCAACCAACCGGCGCGCGGAATGGCTTATTGGACTGACGGCAAGCAGGGTCGCATCTTTGCCGGGATCATGAATTTTCTTTACTGCATTGATGCGGAGACCGGAAAGCCGATTGAGAGTTTTGGCGAGGCGGGACGCGTTGATTTGCGAAAGGACTTGCGCGGCAACTACGAAGAGCAGTCGGTGGTGCTGACTACGCCGGGCGTTATCTATAAGGACATGATCATTGTGGGGGGACGCAATCCGGAGACGCATCCTGCGCCGCCGGGAGATATTCGCGCTTACGAATTGCTGACGGGCAAGCTGCGTTGGAGCTTTCATACCATTCCGCGGCCGGGGGAGCCGGGTGTCGAGACTTGGCCGGCGGATGCGTGGAAGACGGCCGGCGCGGCGAACAACTGGCCGGGGATGGCGCTGGATGCGGAGAATGGGATTGTATACGCGCCTACAGGGTCTGCGGTGTTCGATTTTTATGGCGGGGATCGCGTGGGGAACGATCTGTATGCGAATACGCTGCTGGCGCTCGACGCGAATACCGGTAAGCGGCTTTGGCATTTTCAGGGGGTGCATCACGATATATGGGATCGCGATTTTCCGTCGGAGCCGGCCCTGTTCACGTTCAAGCGCGATGGCAAGACGGTGCAGGCGCTGGCGCAGACTACCAAGCAGGGATATCTCTACTTGTTCGATCGCATCAGCGGGCAGCCGCTGTTTCCGATTCACGAGCTTCCTTATCCATCGAGCACGGTTCCGGGCGAAGTGACTTCGCCGACGCAGCCGAAGCCGGATGCGCCGGAGCCTTTTGCGCGCCAACGTCTTACTGAAGAGATGCTCACTACGCGGACTCCCGAGGCGCACGACTGGGCGGTGAAGGAGTTCAGGAGTTTCAACAGCGATGGGCAGTTTATCCCCTTTGCGGTGGGCAAGCAGACGATCATCTTTCCGGGTTACGACGGGGGCGCGGAGTGGGGCGGACCGGCGATTGATCCGTCAACGAATGTTCTGTATGTGAACGCTTCAGAGATGGCGTGGACGGGCGGATTGATTCCGGCGATGCATGGCGGGAGCGCCGGAGCGCAGCTTTACCAGAGCCAGTGCGCGGTGTGTCATGGACCGGATCGGGCGGGTGCGCCACCGGCGTTTCCGTCGCTGGTGGATGTGTTCCCCAGGCTCAGCGTGGAGAAGGTCACCGACAACATTAAGAAGGGCAATGGACGGATGCCGTCGTTCCCGAACATCGATGAGACGCGGCTCAACGCGCTGATCGACTTTTTGCGGACTGGACCGACGGCGGCCCAACAAAGCGCAGGCAGGACCGATGCGGCGAAGGAACTGGGTTCTGTTCCTGCGCAGGCCATGGTGGCGCCGGAGCCGGCGGACAAGGCTGGGGCCGCTGTCTATGCGGATCATTGCGCGATTTGCCATGGGGACCACATGGAGGGGATTGCTCCGTCGATGCCGATGCTGATCGGCGTGGGCGGCCGGCTGAGCAAGGCGCAGATTGTGGACATGATTCAGAACGGCAAGAACACCATGCCGGCGTTGCCGGATGTCCAGGGGGCGGATCTGGCGGCGCTGCTGCGGTTCCTGGGCGTCTCTGAGGGAACCACCACGGCGGCCATTTACGCCGATGCTACTCAAGAGAACTACACCTTTACCGGCTATCGCAAGTTCCTGGACCCCGATGGGTATCCGGCCATTGCTCCGCCATGGGGGACGCTGAACGCCATCGATCTGAAGACGGGTAAGTATGTTTGGAAGATTCCGCTGGGCGAATATCCGGACCTGGCGGCGAAGGGGTTGAAGAATACCGGCACGGAGAACTACGGAGGGCCGGTGGTGACGGCAGGCGGGGTTCTTTTTATTGGGGCGACAATTTATGACCGCAAGTTCAGGGCTTTCGATACGCGCGACGGCAAGCTGCTTTGGGAGACGGAACTGCCGTATTCCGGAGTGGCGACACCGGCGACCTACATGGTGGATGGGCGGCAGTACGTGGTGATTGGTGCGAGCGGGGCGCGGGATCTGAAGGCGGCACAGGGTGGGGCCTACGTGGCGTTTACGCTTCCGAAGTAGACGAGTGGGTGGGTTCGCGCGCCTGGGTTCGTGGTTTCCCACCCATGAATTGAAGAACGATTCATGGATGGGGCACCCGGCATTTGTGGTGGGCGGCTCCATGCGATGGGGTCGAGGCTACGGCAGTTTGTTGACTGCCAGGCCGGCAATTTGCGCGGCTTCATGCTGCCTCTGGTCAAAAGTGAAGAGAGATTTTGCGCCAACTTCGAGTGCCGCGGCTATATGCAACAAGTCTGCCGCGCGAACGCCGACGGAGGGCGTGATCTTTTGCGCCAAAGCTTTGGCGCGGGTGAACGCGGATTCCGGCAATGGGAGTAGCAAGAAAATTTGAGCCTCGATGTCCGACTCGAAATTGTGACGGAGTCGCACGGCCTCGCCTACCGATAGGTGCTTGCGAAAGACACCAAGGCTGAAGGCGTTGTGGGTTTCAAACTCACAAAACGGGGTCAAGACGAGTGGTTCGCTTGCATTAACGATCAATGATGCCGCTGCAGGTGTGTTGGAATCCACACCATACAATGAAAAAATTACGCTCGGATCGAGATAAATCATCAACCATCCCGGTCCTCAGAAATGATTTCTGCGCCTGTCACCGCGAGCACTCTGTCTCCAAAAATTTCCTTCATTCGCCCAAGGAAGTCGGGAAGAGGGGGCCTTCCGGCAAGCTCAGGCACAGGCTCGGGGGTGAGGCGCGCGATGGGGCGTCTGCGCTTCGTAATCTGAATCTCTTCCCCGGCGCGCAGGAGCGCTTCGACCTTGGGGAAGTCATAGCGGAGATCGCGGACGGAGACAGTCTTCATGTATCACATTTTAGCATCACATTAGTGAGGGCAAGGAGCGAGTACTAAAGTTAGTAGATCGCCTTGAATTGTTCAAGATTGACCATTCTTCTCAAAGAAGCATGGTTAGAGTGGCCGGTAGGTAACGTACACTCTTGGGCGCGGGGCTAGCATCGGGCTGGCTCCGCGCATTTTTATTGCCTTTCTGGAGCCAGCGAATCATATTGATCGATCCCACGACACTTGTTCGGCGACCCTGTGGAAAAACTTATCGCTTTTTCTTCGCCTTTTCACCTTCTTTTCGGGTATGCTTGTTTCGCAACGAAGGAGGTTGCGCGGATGGATTTTCAAAAAGAGCTGGAACGGGAGTTTGACAGCGAGGTGAAGCGGACGCGGAAGGTGCTGGAGGCGATTCCGGAGGGTGCGGATTTTGGGTGGAAGCCGCACGAGAAGTCGATGACCCTTGGCCGGCTGGCGGGCCATGTGACGGACTTTACAGGGGATTGGGGACTGCATACGCTGACTTTGGACAAACTGGAGTTTGCGGCCGACCATAAATGGGAACAATATGTTCCGGAGAGCAAAGCTGCGCTGCTGGAGAAGTTCGACCGCGAACATGCTGCAGTGCGCGCGGCGCTGGCTGCTACAACGCCGGAAAAGTGGGACCAGCACTGGCAGTTCATCTTCGGCGGCCAGGCTTGGATCGACCAGCCACGCATTCAGGTGTGGCGGGAGATGGTGATGAGCCACCTGGCGCACCATCGGGCGCAGTTGGGGGTGTATGTCCGGCTGCTGGGTGGGAAGTTGCCTGGGACTTATGGGCCGTCGGCGGATGAGATGTAGTTGGGTTCGTGGGATCCCACCCCGGTGTCCTGGCTCTAGACGTAGTAGATCTCGCGAAAGACAAAAGCGGATTCTTCGACTCACCACCCCCGAACTGAAGAACGTTCGGGGCTCCGTTCGCTCAGAATGACAGCCTCTGTTTGTTGTTATGAACTTTAGAGACAGGGCACGAGCGACAAAAACAAGAACGCGCGACCAAGATCCGAGCGATCCCACCCTTGGCACAAGTACGAGAGCGCACCAAGGATGGGGGACCCAAGCTGTTTTGGCGAAGCAAGAAAAGGCATCGAAGGCGGGGAGCCGGGTTACTTGGATGGGTCGACGAGGGCGCCGTAGATTACGGCGCGGCTCTCGAATTCGAGGTTGGGGCTGGCGGGGCCGAGCATGCGCTGGATCATGCCGATGAAGACGATGTCGTTGGTGGGGTCGTCCCAGAACCAGGTGCCGGCGGCGCCGTCCCAGAAGAAGGTGCCATTGCCTTCGGGGAGGTTGGCCTCGGGCGGGTCGAAGACTACGGCACAGTTGAAGCCGTAGCCGAAGCCGGGGCGCATGACCATTTGGCCGATGCCGAACTTGCCGTTTAGCAGTTCGGCGGGGACGTGGTTGGAGGTCATGAGCTTGACGGTGGCGGGAGCGAGGATGCGTTTGCCGTCGAGTTCGCCCTTGTTGAGCAGCATCTGGGCGAAGCGGTAGTAGTCGGTGGCTGTGGAGACGAGGCCGCCACCGCCGGAGGGCATGGTGGGCTGGGTGGCGTATTCGGTGGAGCGGCCGGATGGTCCGGCCGCAACGGGGACGATATCGCCATTGGGGCCGGTGGTGTAGACGGCGGAGAAGCGGTTGCGCTTGTCGGCTGGGACGTAGAAGGCGGCGTCTTTCATGGCGAGAGGCTTGAAGATCTGGTCGCGCATGAAATCGGGAAGCGACTGGCCGGAGAGCTTCTCGACGATGTAGCCTTCAATATCCATGGAGACGGAGTAGGTCCAGCCTTTGCCCGGCTGATAGAGCAACGGCAGCTTGGCCATCTTGTCGATGAACTCCTGCAGGTTCTTCGATTGGAGTGGCTGGGCTTCGCGATACAGCTTGTCGACCGGGGTCGAGCCGAAGAAGCCGTAGGTGAATCCGGCGGTGTGTGACATGAGCTCGCGCATGGTGGGCGCGTGGTCGGGATCGACCAGGATCGGCGTGCCGTCGGCGTCAACGCCGTTATAGACCTTGAGGTGTGCGAACTCGGGGATGAATTTGGCGATGGGGTCGGAGGGCAGCCACTTGCCCTGCTCGTAAAGGATCATCATGGCTACGCCAGTGACCGGCTTGGTCATGGAGTAGTCGCGGAAGATGACGTCTTTGGTCATGGGGGCGTGGGTCGACATGTCGCGCTCGCCGTAGGTGTGGTAATCGACGATTTTGCCGTGGCGGGCAAGGATGGTGACGATGCCGGCGATCTGCTTCTGGTCGACGGATTGCTGCATGAGGGCGTGCAGGCGCTCGAGGCGCTCGGAGGAGAAGCCGACGGTTTCGGGGCGGACTTGGGTGAGGTCCGGCGCGGCGTGGGTCGGCTGCTGCGCTCGTAAGGCACCCGGACTGAGAATGACGACTGCGGCGGCGAGCAGGGTGCGAGCGGCGATTTGAATTCGATTGACGATCATGGTGGGTCCTTGAGATTGGTTGCTGCGGAAAATGGGTTCAGTTGTCGAATCCTTTATATCAAGCGACGGCGGGTTGGGAACGGGCGGGTTGAGGTGGCGAAGCCGGAGGGTCTCCCACCTCAGCCGCGAAGAACGCGGCGAAGATGGGGCACCCGAGGTTGGCGGCGGATCAAGAATGGCGGGATGAGGTTCCTGGTTTCCCATCCATTGTGCATAGAACGCACAATGGATGGGGCACGGAAGAGTGTTGGCTGGATTGCGGACATAAGCAGGGCAAAATTATGAGAATAAAGAAAAGTAAAGACATCGGCGCTAAAATCCGTTAAAACTTTGAGTACGTGACAACCCCGGATATTACGCCAATTGACAAGTTCCAGGTTCCGGCCGATGCTCCGCGGCTGGTGCAGAGGCTTGGCCTTTTCTCCTCCACTGCGCTGGTGATCGGGTCAATGATTGGCTCGGGCATATTTATTGTCGAGGCAGACATTGCCCGCGGCACCGACTCGCCTGCGCTGCTGCTGGGCGCGTGGGTGGTGACGGGCGTGCTGACCATGATTGGCGCGCTCAGCTACGGCGAGCTTGCGGCCATGATGCCCAGAGCCGGCGGACAGTATGTGTATCTGCGTGAATCGCTGGGGCCGCTGTGGGGATTCCTCTACGGCTGGACGCTGTTCCTGGTGATTCAGACGGGGACGATTGCGGCGGTCTGCGTGGCGTTCGGCAAGTTTCTCGGCGTGTTTTTCCCGGCAATATCGACGACGCACTGGCTGCTTCACATCGCGCACGTTCCGGCGATTCGGATTGGGCCCATGGTGCTGGGCAACATGGAGATCGGGCTCAACACGGCCAATCTGACGGGGATTATTGTCCTTTTCTTTCTGGCGATCGTGAACATGTTTGGCGTGCAATTGGGCGCGATGATCCAGAACGTGTTTACTTCGGCCAAGGCGCTGTCACTGGCGGGGCTGGTGCTGCTGGCGTTTACCGTGGGACGCAATGCGACGGCGTGGGCGGCTAATTTTGGGCCGAATTGGAGCCAGTTCTGGCGGAACGCGGGATGGAGCTCGTTGCACCCGGTGCAGGTGGGCGTGGGCGGGCCGCTGGTGCTGGTGAATCTTTTTGTGATTCTGGCAGTGGTGCAGACGGGGTCACTGTTCTCGGCGGATGCGTGGAACAACATTACGTTTACGGCGGGAGAGGTGAAGAATCCGAAGCGGAATATTCCGCTGTCGCTGGTGCTGGGCACGGGATTCGTGCTGACGGTTTATTTCCTCGCGTCGCTGGGGTATTTGCTGGTGCTGCCGCTGCACGGCGATCCCAACGGTGCCACGGTGCTGGCGCGGGGCATTCAATATGCATCTGAAGATCGCGTGGGCACTGCGGCCCTGGAGCAGATCTTTCACACATACGGCGCGTGGCTGATGGCCGGGGCGATTCTGATCTCGACCTTTGGGTGCGCGAATGGACTAACCCTGGCCGGCGCGCGCGTCTACTACGCCATGAGCGGCGATGGGCTGTTCTTCAAGTCGGTGGGCAAACTGCATCCGCGTTACAAGACACCGGTTGCGGGATTGCTGATCCAGGCGGTGTGGGCTACGTTCCTGTGCTTGTCCGGTTCGTACAGCCAATTGCTCGACTACATCATTTTTGCGGCGCTTTTCTTTTACATGCTCACTATTCTGGGGTTGTTTGTGCTGCGCTTCAAGCGGCCCCAAGCAGTCCGGCCGTACAAGGCGCTGGGTTATCCGATCCTGCCGGCGCTTTATATCGTGATGGCGGGCTGGATATGTATCGTATTGTTGCGGTACAAGCCGCAGTACACGTGGCCGGGGATGGTGTTGGTTGTGCTGGGAATACCCGTTTATCTTTTCTGGCGGCGCCGCGTGCGTGCCTGACGGAAGGACTGCGTTGGCGATGGCTGGGCCGACCGATACTTCAAGACCGGAAGGCATTTTCTGAAAGGGTGTCCGGTGAGGTCTATGCGTTGAAGACCGCGCGTTGATAGCGGCACCGGATTCCTGATGAATCGACCAGGCAGCGGCCTCGGAGATTGCGCCTCTATTTGGTTCAGCTATTGTCTCTGTTGCACGCGCAGCCACCGCGATGGCCCGTCGAAGATCATGCTGGTCTGCGCGCTGCGCGCAGACTGGAGCAATTTCGGGAATTGTGTAGCCCAGAATTTTGTAGGCTTCCCACCCATTCCGCCTAAAAACGCGGAATGGATGGGGCACGGAAGTCTGCGGTAAATCCGAAAATGCCCTAGTCGCCTTGACTAGCCACTTTGCTGCTCAATCCAGGCTTGCCGAGGTTGCTATGTTTCTTGGCATAGACGAAGTAGACGCCAAGCCCGATTACCATCCAGGTCCCAGCCGCGATCTTCGAGGTGGGATCGACGGAGATAATCATCGCCAGGCAGAAGAGGGTGCCCAGGATCGGGACCAGCGGCACGAGGGGAGCGCGGAAGGGACGTTTTTGTCCGGGGTTTGTCTTCCGCATGATCCAGATCCCGATGCACACCAAGACAAACGCAAACAGGGTTCCCAGGTTGGTCATGTTGCCCGTAATGTCGCCCGGCAGGAATCCGCCCAGAAGGGCGACGAAGACGTACAAGATCAAATTGCACTTATAGGGTGTGCGGTATTTGGGGTGTACGTCCGCGAAGAGCCGAGGAAGCAAGCCGTCTTTCGACATCGAATAGAAGACACGGCTTTGGCCCAACAGCATGACCAGCATCACCGAGGAGAAGCCGGCCAGGATAGCAACTGAGACCAGTGTAGATAGCCATCCGTATCCCGGCATGTAGGTCTTGATGGCGTAGGAGACAGACGCTTCCATTCCCTTGTTCGGGTCGATGAAGTCGAGCGCCGGAGCGATGCCTGTGAGTACCCAGCTGAACAGGATATAGAGGACTGTGCAGACCGCCAGCGAGCCCAAGATTCCAATCGGCATATTCTTGCCGGGATCGATCGTTTCCTGCGCCGCGGTGGAGACCGCATCGAATCCGATGAAGGCGAAGAATACAACGCCTGCGCCGCCGAGGACGCCGCCCCAGCCGTGTTTGAACATTCCCATGTGTGCCGAGTCCTGCGCGAGCACGAAAGGCGTGTGATTGGCTGGGCTGATGAAATGCCATCCGATGGCAATGATCATCAGAACGATGGTCACCTTTACAGCAACAATGACGGCGTTGACGCCGGCCGACTCCGAGATTCCTTTGATGAGGAGGAGCGTCATGATGAGCAGGATCAGCAGCGCCGGTGCGTTCACAATCCCATGGATTCCGCCCGGGCCGGTCTGGAGCGGCGAGTGACGCCAGGCCCACGGGATGAGATTGGGAAAGAGATTGTTGAAGTATTCGGTCCAGTAGATTGACAATGTAGCCGCACCGAGGCCGTACTCCAGAATCAGAGCCCATCCGATGACCCACGCGACCAGTTCTCCCATGGTGACGTAAGCGTAGGTGTAGGCGCTGCCCGCGACGGGGATCATCGCCGCAAACTCGGCATAGCACAGGCCTGCGAAGCCGCAGCCGAGAGCCGCGATGACGAAGGAAATCGTCACCCCCGGCCCAGCATTTTGTGCGGCTGCCGCGGGTGTGCGGGCAAAGAGGCCGGCGCCGATGATGGCGCCGATACCTAGAGCGATCAGGCCGGGCCAGCGCAGAGTTCGCTTCAGCCCTCCTTTTTCGTCGATCTGTGCGAACAGAACGGAGAGCGGCTTGGTTCGGAAAAGGCTCATATTTAGTCCCTGAGTCTAACATAGGGACCTCCGCTGCTCCGGAATTCGTTTAGAGAGCGAGATTGAATCCTCTTCTGATTCGATTGTTTGCGCTTATCAAACAATGATCCCTTCAACTAACCCCGATTGGCTCGGGCGATGGCTGAAGGGATCACGCTTTGAATGGCGCATCAGGCGATAGCTGGGGATACGTGCCCGATCGGGAAAGTCCGGGAGGAACCTACGCGGTGGTCTTGGCGCAGAACTCGTCGAAAGCGCGGACCAGTTCGCCGGCGATCTGCTGGGCTGTGGCCTGCTCGATGACGTAGCGCTGCATGAGGTAGACGAGCTTGCCGTCGCGCAGGATTGCGATGGCGGGCGACGTGGGTGGATTGCCTTCAAAGTAGCCGCGGGCGCGCTCGGTGGCTTCGCGGTCCTGGCCCGCGAAGACGGTGATCTTGTGGTCGGGCAGATTGGCGGCGCCGGTGAGAGCCATGCGCACGCCGGGGCGCATCTTTCCCGCCGCGCATCCGCAGATGGAGTTGACCACCAGCAGGGTGGTGCCGGGCTGCGCAAGGGCTGCGTCTACGTCTTCGGCGGTGCGGGTCTCATTTATGCCGGCGCGGGTAAGCTCCTCGCGCATGGGGATCACCATCAGTTCTGGGTACATTTTGCCTCCGGGCGGAAGTTGCCTGCTTTCATTCTATCGTGAAAGTGCCGTCGCGCGGGTCATGATGTAGCCTTGATGCGATGCGGATAGAAGAAAACAGGCCGCTGGCGCCGCTGACGACCTTCGGGATCGGCGGGCCGGCGCGGTGGTTTGTTGAGGCCGGCAGCGAAGACGACATTGTGGAGGCGACTGCCTGGGCGCGGGAGCGAGGGGTGGAACTTTTTGTCCTCGGCGGCGGAAGCAACCTGCTGGTTGCAGATGCGGGATTTGATGGACTGGTGTTGCGGGTGGGTCTGCTGGGGATTGAGGCCTTAGCGGACGGACCGCCCGGGGATGCGCTCCGCGAGTGGGTCTATCGGGTTGCGGCCGGCGAAGACTGGGACAGGTTTGTGCAGCGCACCGTGAAGGACAACTGCGCCGGGATCGAATGCCTGGCGGGGATTCCGGGAACTGTGGGCGGGACTCCGGTGCAGAACGTGGGCGCTTACGGGCAGGAAGTGTCCTCGGTGATTGAGCGGGTGCGGGTGTTCGATCTTGTCGAGAGGGAATTCAGGGAATTTTCGGCGGAAGAGTGCGGGTTTGCTTACCGCCGCAGCCGATTCAACTCGACGGATCGCGGACGGTTTCTTGTGACGCGGGTGGATTACCGGCTTACTTTAGGAGGTGCGCCGACGCTACGCTACGCGGACTTGCAGCGGGCGATTGAGGTTCGCGCAGAAGAAGGCAAGGAGCCCGCACTGGCTGATGTAGCGGTAGTGGTGCGGCGCGTTCGGCGGGCGAAGGGGATGCTGCTGGTCGAGGGCGATGCGGATTGCCGGAGCGCGGGGAGTTTTTTCAAGAATCCTGTGGTGAGCGAGGAACTGGCGGCGCAGATTGCTGTTTCGAGCGGGAAAGAATTGCCGCGTTTTCCGGCTGGTGCGGAGAACGAGGGACTGGTGAAGCTGCCGGCGGCGTGGCTGATTGAGCAGGCTGGATTCACGAAAGGGTATGAGCTGGGTGCGGCTGCGGTTTCGTCAAGGCATACGCTGGCGCTGGTAAATCTGGGCGGGGCGCGGGCGGCGGATGTTCTGACGCTGGCGGGCAAGATCAGTGCGGCGGTTGAAGAGCGGTTTGGGGTACGGCTGGAGATGGAGCCGGTGATGGTGGGGTTCTGAGGGGAGTTGATTGGGTAGACCAAGAACGAAAAGCAAGTCCTTCGACTCCGCTGAAGTACGCTTCGCTCAGGATGACAGTTCATTTTTGGATATGAACTTTGAATACAGAACGCTAGACCGAGCCGAGGCGATGAGCCAAGCGCCGGCGTTCGGTCGCCAGCACTTCTGCGGCCGGGCCGAGAGCGGCGAGGCCGCCTTCGTGGAGAAGCGCGACTTCCGCGGCTGTGGCAAGGGCGTCGGTGGCGTCGTGGGTGGCCATTACTGTTTGTATGTGGTGTTCACTGGCCCAATGCTGCAAGCGAATCAGCAATGCGTCGCTGGCGGCGCCGTCGAGTGCAGAGAAGGGCTCGTCGAGGAGCAGCAGGCGGGGCTTGGGAGCGAGGGCGCGGGCCAGGGCTACACGCTGCGCCTCGCCGCCGCTGAGGTCCTGGGGACGGCGGTTGATGAGAGCGGCAGCGCCCACCAGTTCCAGCCTGTCTTCAACGACCTCTCTTTGCTCATCGTCGCCACCAAGCCACGGCAGGCCGAAAGCTACGTTGGAAGCCACGCTGAGGTGAGGGAAAAGCGCGGGCTGCTGGGTCACGAAGCATGTATTGCGCTTCCATTTTCGCGGGCCGGGCTTGAGGGCGATGCCACGCGAGGAATCGGTGAGGAGGTTCTCATCGAGTGAAACGCGGGCGCGGTCGGGGCTGTTGCGCAAGGGTGTGTCGAGGCCGGCAATTAGGCGCAACAGTGTTGTCTTGCCCGCGCCGGAGGGGCCGAAGATGACCGTCCATTTAGACGTGAAGCGGCACTCGATCTCTAGAAGAAAGCTGCCGCGGCGAGCGTTGAAAGCAAGCTCAAGCACGGCGGCCTCCACGCGAGCTTCGGCCAAGATAGATAGCAGCGAGGGCGATGGCGCTCAAGCCGAGCAGGATGGCGGCCGTCCGATTGGCGGCGGCGTAGTCGAAGTTCTCCACCTGGTTGTAGAGCACGATGGAAAGCGTGCGTGTGGCGCCGGGAATGTCTCCGCCGAGCATGAGGACTACGCCGAATTCGCCCATGGTGTGGAGGAAGCTGAGCACCGCGGCGGCGATCAGCGAGCGCCGGGCGAGTGGGAGCAGCAGCGTGGTTACGACGCGAAAACGGCTGGCGCCGAGAAGCCGGGCTGCGTCGACCAGGGTTGAGTCGACCGCGGCAAAACCAGCAACCAGCGGCTGCACGGCGAAGGGAAGGCTGTAGATGACCGATCCGACAACGAGGCCGGCGAATGAGAAGGCGAGAGGGTGGCCGAGGATTGTGGCGATGCCGCGGCCGAACGCGGTGCGCGTGCCGAGCAGGACGAGAAGGAAGAATCCGAGGACGGTGGGTGGGAGGACTAGCGGGAGGGCCGCGAGAGCTTCGAGGGCGGCGAGCCATCGGCTGCGGCCGAGGACGAGCAGTGCGGCCAGCGGAATGGCGATGGCGAGGAGAATCGCCGTGGTGACCGTTGCCAGCTTTAGGGTGAGGGCTAGGGCTTGCCAGTCCATTGGATAAGAGTAATGGGTCTCGTTCAGATTTGTGGTTTCCCACCCATTTCGCGGAGTGCGCGAAATGAATGGGGCACGGAGCATCTGTGGTTGGGAAGAACGAAAAGCAAATGCGGGTCCCCATTCGACTACGCTCAGGGCATGCTTTCGGCTCCGCTGAAGTGCGCTTCGCTCAGGATGACAGATTTTGAGGGGCTCGTGGCTCTGCTAGTGAACGGGTGTGAGGCCGCTTTTGGCTAGTTGGGCTTGGATTTGCGCGGAGAGCAGGTAGTCGAGGAGCTTGTGAGCCTGATCGCGCTGCTTGGTGTTGCTAATGATGACGGCGCCTTGCTCGATGGACGGGTAGAGGTCGCGAGGAATTACGAAGTAAGTGCCGGAGGCGGCGAGGCGCGGGGTGAGTGCGGAGGTGAGCGAGATGAGGCCGGCGTCGGCGTTTCCGGAGTCGACGAACTGGGCGGTCTGCGAGATGTTCTCCGCAGTGACGAGTTTGGGCTTGAGCGTGTCGTAGAGTTTGAGGCTGGTCAGCGCGGCGACCGCGGCACGGCCGTAAGGAGCGCGATCGGGGTTGGCGATGGCTAGGCGCTTGAGGCCAGGACTGCGCAAGAGATCGAGCGACGGCGTTAGATGCGAGTCGTTGCGCGTCCACAGAACCAGCGTGCCGCGTGCGTAGACGATGGGAGTGGAGGAGTCGGCGGTTCCGGCGGCGTCGGCGAGGCCGGCGTCGATGAGGCGTTTGGGGTAGCCTGTGTCAGCCGAGAGAAACAGGTCGAAGGGCGCGCCATTCTGAATCTGCGCAGTGAGCACGGCAGAGGCTTGGAATGTGGCTTCGGCGTGGATTCCGGTGGCTTGCTCGAATTGCTGAAGGATGGGCGGAAGGACTGGCTCCAGGTCGGCGGCGGCGGCGATGCGCAGCGGGGTTTGCGCGTGGGCAGTTGCGACCAGAGGCAGGGCAATGAGCGTCGAGAGCAGGATTTGATTCAGGCGGATGAGCAGCGGAGTCTTTGGACTGCCTGATCGCGCGAATCGGGATCGCGGTTGTAGTCGTGGTTCGAACCGCGCCCTACGGGGCGGGGCACCCTGGGTGGAACGCATTCCCAGGGCTGCGTCCGTCGCCGCGGACTTGCCCTGGGCTATTCTCGATCCCTCCCTCCGGGAGGATTCGCACTTACTCCGGATGTATGAACCTTCGATCCACAACACGAGCGCGCCCATGCTAGTAAGCTAACACCAGAGATGAACGACAACTTACATCAGCTGCGCTGTTTTGGATGCGGAACGCGTGCGGACGGCGCGATCACGAGCCCGGACTTTCGCTGCTCGGTGTGCGGCGATCTTTTTGAGGTGGAGTATCCGGGCTGGGGACAGCGCAAGGGCCCGGACCGGCCCAATGCTGGCGCGCTGAAGTGGCTGTGGCGGGAGCGGCGCTGTTCGTCCGAGTCGCTCGACCACTCGGGCGTGTGGCGCTTTCGCGAATTGCTTCCGATTCTGGAGAGCTTTGGCAATGCGGTCACGCTGCGCGAGGGGAACACACCGCTCTATCACTTGCCGCGTGCTGCTAAGGCATTGGGAATCGATCAGCTTTTCGCCAAGCACCAGGGTATGAATCCGACGGGATCGTTCAAGGATACGGGGATGACTACGGCGTTGAGCGTGGCCAAGGAACGCGGGTTCGAGTGGGTGGCTTGCGCGTCGACGGGCAATACGTCGGCGGCGATGGCTGCTTACGCGGCGCGCGCGGGACTGCGCAGCCTGGTGGTGATTCCCGAGGGCAAAATTGCGTGGGGCAAGTTGGCGCAGGCCATGGATTACGGCGCCGTGACCTGCCAGGTGAAGACGGATTTCGATGGGTGCGTTCGCGTGCTGACCCAGGTGGTGAAAGAGGCGCACATCTACCTGCTCAACTCGGTGAATCCGTACCGGCTGGAGGGGCAGAAGACACCGGCGTTTGAGATTGCCGAGGCGTTCGACTGGAATGTGCCGGACCACCTGATTGTGCCGGGCGGCAATCTGGCAAATAGCTCGGCGCTGGGCAAGGGGTTTCGTGAGATGCACGAACTGGGGCTGACACATCGCATGCCGCGTATCTCGGTGATCCAGGCGGAGGGCGCGAATCCGCTGGTGCGCAGCTTGGCGAACAATCAGGGAGCTACGCTGGAGCCGATGGAGGCGCAAACGCGCGCTACGGCGATACGCATCGGCAACCCGGCGTCGTGGCGCAAGGCGGCACGCGTGGTGCAGGAGACTGGCGGCTGGTGCCAGGATGTGAGCGAGGCGGAGATTGCCATTGCCAAGGCAGAACTTGGATCCGAGGGGCTGGGGTGCGAACCGGCGTCCGCTGTGACGCTGGCCGGGCTGAAAAAGCTGTGCGCGAAGGGTGCGGTTGCTCCGGGAGAGACGGTGGTGCTGCTGTTGACGGGACACACGCTGAAAGACGCGGATTACACCATAGACTTCCATCGGGGGACGCTGCTCAACGACGAGGAGAAAGTCGGCCTGGAAACGAAGATCGACAGCTTGCGGCGCAATGCGCAGGTGGTGGACGCGACTGCGGACGCGGTGCTGGCGGCCGTGAAGGGCAGCGTGGGATGAGCGACGCGCAGAGTGCAGAGGCTGGCCGTATCAAACTGCGCCTGCCAGCTACTTCAGCCAACCTCGGGTCGGGATTCGATGCGGCGGCTGTGGCTTTGGATTTTTATTTGGAGATCGATGCCGAGGCGGCGTCGGAGTTTTTGATTGCGGCTACAGGGCATGATGCGGAGCGCTGCGGCCGGATTGAGGACAATCTCATCCTGGAGATTTACAAGGGACTGCTTAAACAACATGACCGACCGATTGTGCCGCTGGCGATGCGCATGGTCAACGGGATTCCGCTGGGGATGGGCTGCGGGTCGTCGGCGTCGGGGCGGCTGGCGGGGATTGTGCTCGCCAACCATTTTGGCCAACTGGGCTGGAGTTCCGACCAGATTCTTGAAGAGGCTTGCGCCCTCGAGGGGCATCCGGACAACGCCGCCGCCTGCTGGCTGGGCGGGTTTGTGGCGACGGCAAGCGAGGGGAGAAAAGTGCATGTGGCGCGTGTGACGCCGCCGGCTGCATGGCGGGCGATCGTGGTGCTGCCGGCCGAACCGCTGGCGACAAGCAGTGCGCGGGCCATGTTGCCGGAGAGCTACGACCGCGATGATGTGGTGGCCAATCTTCAGGCTGCGGCGCTGCTGGGGCTGGCTTTTGCGCAAAGCCGGGGCGACCTGCTGCGCGTGGCCATGATCGACCGGATCCACCAGCCTTACCGGGCAGCGATTTGTCCGCTGCTGCCGCGCCTGCTGCCGCTTGCCGGGAGCCACGGCATTCTGGGAGCGGCCTTGAGCGGAGCCGGGCCTGCGGTGCTGGTAATTGTCGAAAGCGAGGTGAGCCTGGGAAGGGCTTCGGCGGCGATTCGGGCGGCAGTGGAGGGGATGGCCGAGCCTGAGCTGATGATCTGCAGGCTGCTGCCGGATGGAACGACGATTACGCAGGCGGGCGCGCACCAGGAATTCATGATTTAGGTAATGCAGGTGATTACCATTGAGTAAACATTCCTCGAAGTGGGTTATCTATATGAATAATCACCTATTAGTGATTACTTTTTGGCGTTACCTAAGATTGCTTGCTATTCGCGCCATATACACATAAATTCGCTGCGTGGGCAGTTCTGGGGGAGGGCTGCTCTAGCGCCCGTGGTCCTTATCAGGATCCGGGCGCTTCTATTTGCGCGAAATGTTGTGCAAATGAGGTGCAACTTCGTCTGGCTGTTTGTTGGCGCGAGGGGCTTCTGAGGTTTCCCACCCTTGAATCCAAGAACGATTCAAGGATGGGGCACCCAGCATCCAGGTGGGAAGGACGTTAACCGGCGTGGAGCACGTTGCGACTTTAAGCATGGCTCGAGCATCCCATAGGGGCGCGGTTCTCGGTACACTTGAAATGCAGGTGTGTGAACTGTAAGGAGGATCATGGCTGGGTTGGGAGTTTTGGAAGTCAACGATGCAACGTTCGACCAGGAAGTGCTCAAGAGCGAGCAGCCGGTACTGGTGGATTTCTGGGCTGTCTGGTGCGGCCCGTGCAAGGCGATTGGGCCTACAGTGGACGCGGTGGCTGCGAAGTACGCGGGCCAATTGAAAGTGGCCAAGGTGAATGTGGACCAGAACGGCGCCACGCCTTCGCGGTATAACATTCGCGGGATTCCGGCGCTGCTGTTTTTCAAGGGCGGCAAGGTTGTAGATCAGATTGAGGGCTGGAAGCCTCAGGACGTGATCGAAGAAAAGATCCAGAAATTGCTGGGGATTCCAGTGGCGAACTAAATCTTGAGGTAGAGCTGTTCCGGAAATAGTGCAGCTCCTGAGTTTTATTGGTTTCCCACCCATTTCGCGAAATGCGCGAAATGGATGGGGCACGGTGAGCTACAGCAAACGTACCCTAGACTTCACGAAGGCCTGGCATTGCGCCGGGCTTTTTTTGTTTCAGTATCCGGCGGGCGCGGCTGCTGTCGGGACGGACGCTGAGATGGGTTCGAGGCCGAGACGTTTGCGGCAATCCTCAAGCATGGATTCGGTGCGCGTGGCGCCTACGCGGCTGACGCCGATTGCGCGCACGGCTAGCAGGGCATCGAGGTCGCGTATGCCGCCGGCGGCCTTCACCTGGACCTGCGGCGGGGAATGTTTGCGCATCAGTTCCAGATCGGGGAGCGTGGCTCCCGTGGGCGCGTAGCCTGTGGAGGTCTTGACCCAGTCAGCGCCGACCTCGGCGCAAATTTCGCAGAGCCTGATTTTGGCTGCGTCGTCGAGATAAGCATTTTCAAAGATGACTTTGATCTTTGCGCCGCCGGCGTGAATGGTGTCGGCCAGCGCTGAGAGTTCATTGCGCACATAGGTCCAGTCGCTGCTGCGGGCTTTGCTGATGTTGATGACCGCATCGAGCTCCTGTCCGCCGTCGGCTAGCGCCTGGCGGGCTTCGGCTAGCTTTATGGCGGTGGTGTGGCCTCCATGGGGAAAGCCGATGGTGGTGCTGGCATTCACGGTTGTGCCCGCGAGGAGCTCGGCGCAGCGGGCCAGCGCGTAGGGCAGGATGCAGACGCTGGCTACGTTGTAACGGATGGCGAGGGCACAGCCGTCTTCGAGTTCGGGCGTGGTGAGGGTGGGATTCAGGAGCGAGTGGTCGATCATCTTGGCGATGTCGAGGTAAGTGTAGGGTTGAGTCATCTGGGTTCTCCGGATGCGGGCAGCGGCTTTGACTACCAGAGTTCAGATTACCTTGAAGAAACACCGCATGGCATCGAGGTTCGAGATTTGTTCTTCGCAGGTCTCACAATCGGGCGCCAATTCACCCGACTCAGTGTGAGGTAGAGCCCGCAACGGCTTTCCCGCTGGTTTCAGTTCTGCGACAAGGGTCTCCGCTCGTCCTGCAATTTGCATCGAACGGCGGACTGCCGACTACACTGCTGTCTCAAGAAGGGAGGCATTCCAAGCGTCCTCTCCACCTACTGCCCGAGTGGTTCCGTAGACTCCGGCGCGGTGCAAACCAACTATGCGCTTGCCTTCACCAACCAGCCGCCCGCGAGCGCGATCGTGGGACAGGCCCTTTCGCCCGCGCCGGAAGTGGAGTTGACGGAGAGCCTGGTAGCCGCAACCGCAGCAACCAGCCCCATCGTCATGTCCGGCAGCCCCTCGTTCCTGGGCGGAGCCACCGTGGAGAATCTCGCCTGCGGCTCCGCCACCTTCAGCGATCTGCTCGTCCGCCAGATCTCGGGCGACGAGCTGCTGACCGCAACCCTCAGCCTGAACGCCTCGCGCCCGTTGAAACTGAATGCGCAGGCAAGCACTGGAGTGGCTACCATCCCGATAAGCATTGCCCTGACCGCGTCAGGCAGTACGCTTGCAGGGCCTGTTGAGACGTTTACCTGGACAGCCGTTCCCGGCGCCATTACGCATGACCTTTGCCTGGGCACCACCGGAGCAGGATCGAACAACCTGTGGGGCTCGGGCTCGACCACGGCCACATCGGTTACGTTCAACGGGCTTCCCACCAATGGCGGGAAGATTTATGCACGGCTGTTTACCTACTTCAGCGGGGGCTCGGGGTACGTCGACTACATTTTCACAGCCGCGACGCCGGCTGAGCTTACCTCTCCGCCGCTCAACACCCCATTTACCGGTGCGAGCGAGACTTTCGAGTGGACGACCGTCAGCAGCGCCACACACTATTCCATTTGGGTGGGCAGCACCGGACCGGGGTCGAACGATTTGGGATACACCCAGGGTGGAACCACCTCCACCTCATTCACGTTGAACTCTTTGCCGACGAATGGAGAGACGATCTATGTCCGGCTGTGGACAAATTACCCCAGCGGAGGACCGGCGTACATCGACTATACGTTTACGGCATTCTAGGCCGTTCCGGGTGAACGACTATTGAACGGCGCAGCCGGGCGGGGGGTGTGGTGAGTCCGGTTGCGCAGCAAACTGATCCCTGCGCCCGGCATTGCGGGACATGCACGCCTGACTTTTCGGTAATTGGCTCGAAGAATCGACCACTTCCAAAAGCCAAACTGTCCCTTACTGTCCTGTATTGGGCTGTTCTTCGCAATAAGAAAGCCCCTGCAAGCTGCTGCAGGGGATCATTTTATTGAGTTTCTTCACTTTTTTTCTTGGCTTTTGGTGCGGAGGAGGGGACTTGAACCCCTATGCCTTGTGGGCGCCAGCACCTCAAGCTGGTGCGTCTGCCAATTTCGCCACCTCCGCTTAAGGTGACCTCGTCGAGTATACCAAACGGCAAGC